>JAABUI010000131.1_pt1 | contig 109706 bp, 126 predicted proteins | sample 5559111 | NCBI WGS metagenome assembly JAABUI01 (sample SAMN10711870, study PRJNA513365) | rock metagenome | isolation source: Antarctica rocks | place: Antarctica: Victoria Land, Buttleship Promontory | reverse complement strand
TGTTAGGGGCCAGCATAGAGCGAGTCATATGAGTGTAATGTAACGAGTATATAAATGCTAAGGAAGGAAAGTATCTAGAAGGGAAGAGCCGGCTATCTATATGACTCAGGAGAACATAAGCTAACCCTGAATAGGGTTGGCCTCGGAACAACTCTATAGCCTAGCGGCGAGCGGCCGGCGATAGTCATCAACATAGCCACCAACATAGCTACCAACATAGGTGCGTAGCTAGGATCGTAACAGTAATGTTTTAGTCAAGTGCAAAAGACTGTCTTTCACTCGTCTTCTTCTTTAATTTGTATTCAATTGAATGCTTCAAATATATTGAATTTCGTAAATCACTGTGCTCTTTGCAGTCTGTCTTGCAGTTCAGATATGAGCGATAGCGAATAGCTGTTTTTAATCATGATGTTATTCAATGCTTTACAATTGACACATAGTCTTAAGCTTTCATTCGATTTCAAAATAAATAGAATTGAGTATTCTGTTGATGACTGCGATTCTTTAATGAATTCTTTTCGCATGTTCTCTTTCAGATATTGTCGCAAAGCGTTGAGCTTTTCTGTCAACAATGAGTAAATGAACTGTTTCGTGAGTTTCTTGTCATCTATGAGCTTGATCTCATGATGTCATGATTGATGTTTGAGTAGTGTCTCTTGATCACTTTCTTTCTCAAACAGAATTTTATATTTCTGATATTCTTTAAAAATTTTAACGATAGCGAGATTACTTTTAATCTCTCTGCTTCATAACATCTGTGCATCTGAGCTGTTCTTCAGCTCGCTGCGCATATTATTCGCTGTCATTACGAAGATTTTCACACTCTCTGATGACTTCAATATCAAATGCAATCGCGTCGTTTCTGTATGAAGAAAAGCGATTGTTTCATTGACTCAATCTATCATCGAATTGATCATATGAAATCATGATATGCCTAGAATTATATCGTCGCCTGACTGCTTCGTAACGTCTAAACGTAACTTTTCTCAATGATGTTCAAGTCTTAAGTGAATGAGTTGAGTCTCTTGATTTATTAGTTCATTGTTATACTTCATGAGTGTTTCATCGAAGTTTTGCAGATTGTAAGATTCTTTCTTCTTCTACATAAATATTTGCGCTTTTCTAGCAAATTCTGAGAACATGTAGTTCTTCATACAGTCACTGTCAATGAATAAACATGCTGTATGATTATTGATCTTGACTCAGACTCGTAACTGCGTCAAGTCATTTATGAAGATAAATATGCTTTCGATTTTCGATTCTTGACTAAACTTCTTCAATGATTTATCAATCAAAGAGTCTTCTAGTTTTTTGAACTAAAAGCTCACTTCTCAAGTACTTGTTCTATGTACTGAAATCGATTCAAATTGATCTTCTTTCGTGAATACTTCTTTGAATCACACAGATCAAATCTCTCTCTGATGACTTCTGTCATCTGTTTAAGTTCTCTGAATATATGATTTTCATCAAGAAGTACATATTCTTCTTGCTTGATGAACTTGACTTCTGTGAATGACTTTTTCATGACTATGTCATGATATCAAATGCTTTTGCGCGATGCAATTGACTCATCTTGCATTGTGTCATAAATAGCTTGTTGTATATCATTCTTGATCTGTTGCATTCGTTGTGAAAAATCTTTCTCTTTCTGTCTGAAGAAAGTGTACAATTCATTGTACATGCTTATAAAACTCACTTGATTTGTAAGCTTTCTGAAATCTTTCTTTACTTCAAGATGTTCTTCTTCTTGCTTGAAAACATCTTCTGCTGCAATAGTGAATGCTCGTAGAATTTCGCTAAGTCGATTTTCTTCTTCGACTGCTTGATGAATAACTTCTTCAATGCTGTTTGATCTGTTTGAGTTATATACTTCACTGTTGAAAATCTTTGATTTTGTAATCATAGTGAACGAACTTTTGTCACTTTTCTCATCATGTACTTCTGACTGATGATGAATTGCTGCGTAGAAACGATTTTTTCATGAGAATTTCAAGTATCATTCAGAATCTTTCTTATCACTCAGATGAATATGACAATTGTCTTCGTAACATGCTGTTCATGATAACGCTTAATGCTTGTCTTTCTGATTTTCTTTTATTGCTGCGAAAGATCTGTCTTGTTTATTGTAAAGCTTTGACTTGTTTTTGTACTTGTTCTGAGTACAATCTCTGAAGAAATGATTTAGCTTTTCACATGTATAACATGTCTTGCTTTGCTGAACAGTTTTATCGTGAGCATTCATTGATATCTTTTGAATTGCGTCTAACTTTATAGACTAAAAATCGTAATAGAATTGCTTCTTCTTTTTCTTGCTTCATGCAACTGAGACATAAGCAATCTTGTTCTTCTTTTCAAGTCTTCGCTCATACTGTCGATTATTCAGCACGATTGTCTTGCTAATCATAGCATGCAAAGTCGCGAATCTATTCATACGAGGTATCTCGTTCTTTATCACATTCTTCAGTTCTCTGTAGAACTGTGCTGTAAGAGTCGAGTCATTTCATTCAATCTCTGCTGTGATTGACTGAAAAGCAACGATGTACTTGAATGTTGATTCTGATTGCTTAATATCATACAGCTGTCGTTCAATGATTCATTTTGCATCTATGTCTTCATACATTCTTCGTATTGCTTGCTCAAAGTTAAAAAAGTTTTCAAAGACTCTGTTAATCTCATTTTCTTAATCTTCTGATTTATTCTTCAAGTGATTCTTTATCAATGATTTAAATCATTTGAAGACATCTTCTTTGAAGTACAAGAATGCAAACAATATCTTGTCATGAGATGAACTTAGTTTTCTGTGCGCTCTGACATAGACATTTACTTGTATAAGAAAAGCATCGAGCTTGTCTCTATCTTCATAGTACAGATTCAATGTCAATATCTTAATCAATGACTTGCTATCTGAGAATGCAGTGATGTTTGCTGATGTGATTCATTCTGAGAATGACATAATGATCATGATAAGATGATGCTCTGATATCTTGTGAAAGAATGATGCTCAAAGTGTAACAATTGTTTCTTTAACAACACAAGATATAAACAGAGATCAGTATAGTAACAAACTAATCACTAGACTGAAAATCTGAAAATAACTAAAACAATAAACTGTATTGACTATTACATGAGTTGAGCATGAAGCTTCTATCTAAGAGAATGATCATCGTTATATAGATATAAAAGAATCATGTCAAGTCATTTCTGCTTTGAATGATCATTCTGATCATCTTTGAGCAAGATGAGCAAGATGAGCATCATGCTCATCATGCTCACTGTGATCATTTCTGATTCAAGCGATCAGAGCAATCATCTTTAAGACTCTGATTACTCAATTATTACTCAATCATTGCTGTTATATAATCTCATGCAAAAGAGTTCTAACATAAACAAAAAAGTACTTGATGAAATGTATGAGAATGATGAGTCAATTGAAGAGACTTCAAACTGTAAATGCAGCGAGATTCTCAAGATGATATTGAAGAAAGTTTACAGAAAGTCGTTCACAGTCATTGACATGATGAATGAGATGAAGTGTATCAACACACTGAGAATTTTTGTGAAAACAGATCTCGAAGAAACTAGTCTGATGCATGTTTGTCATAAACATCTTCTTCGTCTTGCTGATCACTTTGATTTACAAGTCAAAATGCTCAATTCAGCTGAGTTAAGAAATTGATTGTGTCAATGTTGAGAACATCGCAGCAATCTGATTGCATTCAAGATGAGTTTTCAGTCTACACTATGATGACATCTAAAATCAAGATCATGATGTATATGCAAAATGTTTTATCAAATCAAGTCTCTTAAGATTATCTGAATTTGATTGAGCAAAAGCAATCATCAATGAGATTGCAAAGTCTTCGACATGAGACAACTGAGTCGAGACAGAAAATCTGATCATGAAAGATGTTTTTAGTTGATTGTGAAATGAGATGATGATTGAAGAGTTCTACGAGTTCAAAATTGAAAACTTGATTGAAGAAGAATTTGATTTATATCTTCATCATCAGTGTAAATGAAATGAACAGTCAAACAAAAACTGACTTTGAACTATGTACTTCTCTTTAATTCAGCAGATCATTCATCAGAATCTACAGTACTGAGCTCTATACATCTGTCTGCAATCAGATTGAAAGATACGTCTAGTTTTCTATTTTTACTATGCAAAGTATGTTCAGATCAACGATGCAACATACTTTAAACATATTGATATGAATATATCGAAGTACATCGAAAGTGATCACGAAGCAAATATCATTCAAGATTCAGTTTCACTTGATGATGAGAATATTCATGAATGCATGAAGCTTGTATCTGATTTTCATAATCATATCATTGACTGATGAGTGAATGTGTATTCTCATAAGCGAGTCATAAATGATCATATACATGATCTTGAAAAATTATGAATCTCAGATGATATTTTAATCTATGACGACTTTGTTTCTGTTTCATGTTGATGTGATGATGTTCAAGTGATCAGATTTGAAATATTTCATGAGTCAATTTCTGATTGTAATAAAACTGTGTGAAAAATTGTGTTATCTTGATTCATGAGAATGTGTGAAGACAAAGAGACATTCAACAACGAAGAGTCAGACAAATAAAGTAATCTGATGATAATTTACATGAGTTAAACAGCGATATCTCTTATTTTCTTTGAACTTGTTAATTGCTTCAAGTCTATATCATACAAATTCTTTTCATCAACACAGTTAGTATTGACATCATCAGTCAGTCAAGTCTTAATCTGTTGAATGAGTTAAGATGATTTTGTTGTACAGAGTCAGATAAATATCATATTAAAGAATGATCAAGTGAGTGCATGAAGAAAGATTGAAAAGCATCAACTGAATGCATTGCATGCTTTCAAGATGATTTTTGAAAGAATTAAGCTGACAAAACAATTGTATTATGATTCTGATAGTTATTATAGCTCTTAACATTGTTAAAATAGTGTCGACTAAAACTTTGAATCTTCTTGTTGTTGTATTTAGTCGAAATAATAGACTTGATTGATGTAAGACAAAATCGCGTCACGCAGTTTTATCATCAATCAACAACATTAACAATAACTAACACTCATCATTATAAAGATTGAGCAGTTCAGATAGTAACATCATTAGAAAAATCTTCTTTATTCTCAATAACATTGTCAACAAGCTCATTGATCATTTTGTCAACAAGCTCAAGTTGATCAGATTTTGCAATCTCTTTAAAGCAGCATAATCAGACAAAGTCAGTCAAACACTTGCATTGATTATTCTCAGAAATCAATGATGCTTTCTTCACTGCATCTGATTCACTCTCTATCATCACGTTCTTTAACAGACGAAGTCGAAAATCTCAATGTCAATGCATGCAGTATGAAAAACTTTAAATAATAATAAAGAAACTTCAAGAAATAAGATGATCTGTACAAGACTTTCTATTCACTTTATGCAAGAATCGTCGTCAACATACTATGCATAAAGCGCATGATCAGTTTTTGAACTTTGCTTATGTTGATCTGTCAGATCATGAAGATTTCTTGCAAGTTATTGAAATTGATAAAAGAGATACTCTGTTTTCAAAATGAAATTAAGATTGAATCATGAAAACACTTTGACAAGAGATTAAAATTCTGACAAAACATGATGTCTTTGAATTATTTCAGTTGCTCATCGAGATGACAAAGCTTAAATTGCTGAATTTAATTAAACAGACTGTGTTCACTATTGAGTTGCTGATCTCTCAATGACTTAAACTTATTGAAGTCATTTGTCAGAAAACATGACTATGAAAGTCATTAACAATAGTGATGAAGTATTCTTTCATGCGATGTGTTGTAATTATATTCATTATTCTTATTCATATAATGCAACTCAATCAATTCATCAACTTTCAGACTGTGATAAGACTTTATTTGTATCAAAAAAGCGTGAGATGATGAGTTTTAAATACACTATGTCTTCTTAAGCTCATAGCATTCTACATCACACTTCAATGATGAATGAAAACATTAATCGTTGAAGCTGAAAGAAAAATTCAAGTGATAAATCAAATTTTTAATGATATCTTCATGTATGATAATCTTGAATTTACAGAAAGTAAATGTGATGAATGAGCAAATGATCAACGAGTCTTCAGATCAATCACATTCTGTCTCGTCATTTCTGATCACAAGTTCAACAATGAGTTCATGAGACAATACATGTAACATCTCAGTAGCAGTCTATTGTCATCAGCAGAGATTGTCAAGCGTTTACTGCTTGAAAACATGAATCACGAAGTACGTTCTTTCATGAGTTGACTTTCAAACAGCAGAGTTAATCATTTTACTATTTCAGATTCGTCTTCATCACATAGAGTTTATCATTTAAGCACTTTACATATTGAATGTCTTGCTTAGTGATGACATTCAATATTTCTGAATCACAGTAATGCTCACATTACAAAAACTTGAATCTGAAAAAACGAGAGTTGTTTCTTTGAAATCAATCATGAAGAACGAGAGTACAACATTCAACAATATCAAAATCATTGAGAATATTTACATATGTCAATTCAATTTGAAAGTGAACAATTTCATCTTTCATTATGTACTGTAACTCATATATGAAGATTTCAAGACTTGATCTTGCATTTGTTTCATCGAAAAATTACGTTGCAACATATTGAAACAGTCATTCAATTGCTTTGACTGATTATTGTCTGAGCTTGACTTATGACATCTTTGTCTGAATATGCTGCAACTAATTCACAAGATTCACTGAGATGACATTGAGTCATTAGATGTCTCAACACTGCAGTATGCAACAGATGAATGACATTGAGTTCATGTCATTCAGTTGAATGATTTTCAGACTTTTGAAGAATTAATTATTCATAGTTATTAAGCTCAAATGATGAGTATGTGAATCAAACACTTGTGACATGAAAAGCTTGATCATCAAAGAATTGAAGAAACTTTGCTCTGATTCTCAATTCAAATGATGAATAAGTTTGATTCTTGACTTCAAGTGTTAAATTCAATATCTGATAGAATTCATCAATCTTCACTCACGACTAAAGTCATCATTGAATCATCAGCGTGTGATGAACACTTCAATAATCATCAGAATTACTGTGCTCATGTTGAAACATACTTAACTTTTCAATATGCAATTAAGTATGCGAATATTGATCTTCTTTGCTACGCGTTGCGTCATACAACTGTCATGTTTCAGACAGAGACTGCTGAGACACTCAAATATGAGCAGACTTTATTGTATATTCTTCACTTAATTGATTCAGCGATCGCGATGACATAACTTCAAGAATGCATGCTGATCAACAGTCTGATGAATCTATGAAGCATTGAAAATTTCAATTTTGAACTAAATTAACTTTTTGAACTATTGAATAACAATTTGAAGACGTTTCAGCGCAAGCGATTTAATTTCACAAAAAACAGTGATCAAATGCTTAAGAATTGAGTTCTGAATGAATCTTATTTATTGAAACTTAAGAGCGTGATGAAATCTTGCTTTGAAAGATTGCAAGCAGAGAAACATGCATCAAAATTCGCAGTCGAAGACATATGAAGCATGATGCTCAATTTAGCTTTCACGTCGTTATGCAAATCAAGTCAAGATAGATTCTCACTTCACTCAACTGTTAATCTTTATATCACAAGACTTGAAAGACTTAATGAGAACATCTTGAAGTACAATCAGCAACATGACGTGAAAGCCATATCTTTTGATATCATCGATGATGATGCAGAAGCAGCTATTAATTTCATTGACTTAATTATCAACATGTCAGATAGTTTCACTATTTTGACAGATTTTCTTGAAACATGTAATTACTTATTTGTTGACTGAAATTTTCACGCTTGAAATCAATAAATCAATGTCACACGATTTTAGCTCTCATATTTAGTCGAAAGCTTTCTTTTTCGCTCTGTTATTTCTGATGATAAAAGTTCTTTTGAATTATTCATCGTGCTATTGATTTTTATCTCTTGAAGCATCTCACAAGATTGTCATGTATCTGTTGAATTGCTTGCATCAATCTCAAGCTTTCGCTCACTCTTCATTGATGTTTGCTCAGAGCTGATTAATTGCGATGCTTTATCATGTGACTTATTTAGCATCAAAGACTGAATCTTTTCTTTAAGCTTCATACTCTTTGTCGATGACTTTTTCATCTTGACTCACTTTCATGAGTTATTCATTGTGTCTGCTGCATCTTCAATCAACTTATCATATTCACAAGAAATGAATCAACTGTCTTTTTGATTATTGAAATTCATCAGAGCATCATTTACATTCAAATCTGAAATTTTATTTCTTTTTATATTGTTGACTTATCTTCACTCATCAAAAATCTCGCTTACATCAAAGCTTATGCTGTGACTTTGTTTCAATATGATTATAATCTCAAGATGATATATTTGAAAATCACGTCACTCATCTTCAACTCAGCATCACAGACTCGATTCATCATGAATATATTCAACTTAATTTGTCAAAGACTTTAATATATTATTGAGCATTATTAATGATGAACAATGATTCATATAGTCAGTAAGAAACATTCTGAGAGTTTTCTTTGCTCATCACTTTCGAAGCTGACAATATAGTCATGAATGATGAAGTGAGTCTTTCTTTGAATCTTTGATCAGCTCATCATGACTTGCGATAAAGATTTGAGAATTTGAATCACAATTAGAACAACAAGATCTGAACTTTATATAAATCAAAGTTTGATAAACTTCATCTTGAAAGAAGTTTAGTTTCACATTGCAAATGCAGTCATCGCTTATTGAAGTGTTCAATAATTCTCAAAGCTCAACTTTCATATCATGATGTCAATCTGAATCAATGCAAGTCACGCTTTTTTTTTAAAATCTTGTTTCTGTTTCTTTCTGATCTGTATTGTCTTGATCATTCATCTTTTTTTCACTTCTGAATTTTATACATCAAAAAGAGTGTAGAAGTGTAAAATTTATCTGATCATTATCACAATGTATGTCTTGATTCAGATGCTGATACAGCTTTGACATACTGCTTGATAGCAATCATTGCAAAACTCTCGCTACATTAGAATTATCAACATCAAGCTCATAAGCATTTATTGCAATTAAAATTTGAGACATTACATTCTCAGTTGATGATTTCTTAAAAAAGATCGCAATTCTAGTCTTATCAATTAAGATCATGTTAAAAAAAAGATGTCACTCAGTTCTTGAAGTCACAAGAATATGACAGTTGATTCATTCAGCAACGCATTAATGTACAGATGTTATTGATGATCTTTATGAAATTCATGAAAATAATGATCTTGAGAATGTTTAATGAATCATTCACTTGCACAGATAAAACATGTTGCAGATCAAGCATACTGATTGCAAACATTTGAAGTGAGTTAATCTGAATATATATCTCAGAATGATTCAATGCAGTTTTAATGATTCTGATATTTGAACTAAAATTGCATCAATCTTTCACAATGATTAGTATTTTCACATCAATAGTTACAAAAATGTTCAGAAGAGAAAGTCTTGCAGACAATCTTGCGTGAAGCATTTCAAGATCAAAGTACTCTGAATGAAATGTACTTCACTTTGATATCAAGTGCATTTCATTAATAGTCAATAGACATAAATTTGTGAAAAAACTGACATGTTTTAAAATCTCATCATTGAAGAATTTGAATATTGCAATTTCTGAACTTGTAAACATTGATTCATTAACATCTTTTGAAGAATTTCAGCTTAAACTGAAGATTTATGATGAGTAAAACTTTCTTGATGAATTAACGTAATATTGAAACTGCTGTAACTATCTTCATTCAATACAAATAATTTACAATCACTAATATTTTTTAACTTTTTGCACTGCTTGTTCTTCAAAGCATTCAATGACATGATGATCAATGCTGTTTTAGCAAAAATGAACATCAAAAATGCAATCTGAAAAATGATGCTTTTTTCAAATTTGATTTTGATGATGAGAATCACATTCTTCTCGTTCTTCAACAGCAGATGAAGAGTGTCAATTTGTTGAGTTCTTAACATCAGTTGAAATTGATTTTCAATTGTTTGATGCATGTATTCATCAGAGATCAACTTGCATGATTTGATCATAATCAATTGTTTTTCAATCAACTGCTTCAACTTAGCGCACTTTCTTGATCATCAAAAAGAACGTTTGAATCAAATCTTCATCACACAACATGATACAAGTTCAACTAAGTTCAATTGATGATATGATCATGAAATATCTGACGATGAGAGCAAAAAATCGAAGCTAGCATATTCTTGATCACGCTGTTCAATTATTCAAATTATTGCACATAGTTGACTTGATGATGCAACGACGCAACTTATCAATCTCACAGAATTTTATTGATACTTAAATTAGACGCATCAGATAGAGCATATGTGAAAGTACTATCGCAAGTTCACATACATTATGATTTACATGTTGTGCATTGATGATCGCGTCGCAAACAAGAATGTTGTGACTTGCAAAAGTTAACAAGACAAGTTGTGCGAGCTGTCATCAAATTAACGCAGATCAACCTATCTTACAGGGATTTGCACTCAGACGTGCCGCCCGTATGCTGCGAAGTCAGCAGAGCGCTAACTCGAAGGGGCTTAGCGAGGGCGCTAACCCGAAGGGGCTTAGCGACGTTGGCACGTCTGAGAACTGAGGCAAGTCAATGAATTCCGATGTCATGCTGAACAATCCCATGCATTTGTTTTCTTCAAGAACATACGGCTATATCGACATAGTCAGGACTGCTTAACCAGCAATTTGAATCATCGAGTTACTTGAACATCCTAAAACCGCGTTGACCGTTCTTTTCCAGAATGTCTCTATCGCGTTGTACCCTCTCTTTAGCCCCATCGCACATCATCTTCAAAGTTGCATCACAAGCCGCCTCCACCGCTGCACGCTCATGCTCTCACACGCCTCGAAATTACGACTTCCACAGTGCTCTACGGCTATCTTCTAGGCGAGGGCTCCAAACTCACACCGCCTATCGACCACACTCGCTCGAACCAGTTCCGCCGCCTCCTCGAAATACAGGTATTCCAGATAGCTCGATAGCAGGAACTGTACCAGAAATCAACGACAAAAGACCGCCTCGATTAAGCGGCGAGCATTCACCTCCAAAAACTACAAGACTGATTGAAAAACAAAGCGTTAGCGTGACCGAGGCTGAAGCACAAAAGACAAAACCTATTACTCAAGCCAACCCTCCGACAAAATCCCAACGGCCAAAGCTAAGAGCTCGCAAAGCTGCTATGTCCTTGACACCGTCAGCTACAAGCCAAATTCGAAGTCTTCTTGCATTGCCAGAACCGAAGCTTATCCGGGTTGGTGTCAAAAACCGAGGTTGTTCCGGGTTGGCATATCACCTCGAGTATGTGGATAAAGCAGGCGCTTTCGATGAGGCGGTAGAACAAGATGGAGTGAAGGTTCTGATCGATAGCAAGGCTTTGTTCAGCATCATCGGCAGTGAGATGGATTGGGTAGAAGACAAATTGAATCAACGATTTGTGTTTCGGAACCCCAACATAAGTCAGTCCCCTTTCCTCTTTTCTGTAGCAGACCTGATATGCTGACCCTCCTTTTCAGAGGAACAATGCGGCTGTGGCGAGTCGTTCATGGTCTAGCGATCCAACATTTGCTACCAGCATCAAATCCCAGCGATTCCAGCGGCATTGAAACGGCGTTAGCCTATTTGGGCGGCTCATGAGCGATGATAAATCTTGGTCCCATATAGATCCATTACACATCAACCCACATCCACGACCACCGCCTCCTCACCACCTTCTTTCAATAGACCCCTCCCTCAAAATCCACAACTGCCGGTTTCTCCACCAATCCCGCCAAGCTCTTCTTGAACGCCATATGCGCCGGGTCCTTATGTACATAATAGTCTCGATCCTTCTCGTTCTCGAACTCCACCACGAATCCGTGCGAGTAGTCCTGCAGAACGCCTCAGCTAATCTATATTTAATTGATAACCCAGGAAAACTCTTACGTTCATCTCAGGACTGTTGTTCCTACCCCCAGAAACGGATTTGATGTAGGAGTGCTGGCTGTCAGGGTGGATGCATTCGGACTTGAGCGCGAGAAAGCGGGCGCAGGCCTGTAGTCCGTTAGGCTTAGAAAAGGACAACCAGCAACCGGCCCCTCCAATACCTCTTTGACGCTGGACTGTTCCGGATCCTTTTGAAACTGCAAGACGACCAAGTCAATATCAGAAGGCAGGGCAATATCAGGGCATGTTGTGCACCTTGAACAACACAACGTGCGTGATTGCCATTTTGGGTTTGCAATTGCTGAAATGTCTGGATGGCGAATTGAAGGTTGAGAAGGGAGATATACGCAGCGTATACAACATCTACGCTAAATATGATTGTTTGATGGTGTCAGAAATCAGCCAGATCCGCGCGCTCTCTGCGTTTGTCATCTCGGCTTTACCTACGTCATGAGGCCGAAGGGTCCACCGGTTCCCCAAGTCCGTGGGGTGTTGAAAATCAGTAAACAACAAGCTGTCTCTACAGAGATATTCGAACGGTCAACGGGCTCCTTGTTGTTCTCAAAAACTACAGCCATCCGCTCGGACTTGATTGTAAAACATGTACAATCAACAGGAACCAAAAAACGAAGCCTGTGCACTGAGTCATTCTCGACTCAAGTCTGTCACTTGTCCTGGCAATCGAACCGACCATCTTTTATGGTCGCCCCGAGACTTTCGCCTCCCCCTTGCAGACCGGTTGCAAAGGAAAATACTTACCCATAAAGAGATCCATTATCAAAAGTCAACCGATAGCATGCCTTCCACATAACCACGAGCCTCAGCGAGATCCTACATGCGGCCCGGGTACCCCATGTTCTCCTCGAAACCCTTGTCCCCGAGCTGCGATGTCCATTACTTCCGTGGCATTTGTCCATATCCACGTTCATTCTCGTTAGTAACCCAATGGTCCTATCTTGCTGCATGTCGCTATTTCTTTTCATTTATAATGGCGGAAAACTACATACATGTTCTCGCCTAAGCGGGAGCAGAATGTTCCATTATTCAGTACATCGTCACATATCGTTTCTATACAGTACTCGTATAATCCATCCATCCTGCCAGACTATCTACGCCCTTTCCTTCCATTCATCCCTACCTCGAAACCCCCCCCTAACCACCTCCCACCGCCGTCCTATCTTCAAACCTATCACCCACGTCAGCAAAATCCCATCTTGGATGCTGTAGCCATTCTCTTTTACTTCGCTTATAACAAGATATTTGATAAAGTAGTCATGTCATAGGGGCAAAACTGTATTTGCGAGGTGGCTTCAAAAGACCTCCTACGCTCAATATTTGAAAAACGGTCGTCGGTGTCCGGTGCTCTTCATATTCCCGAACGACCTAGGCTGTCTAGGGTCCAAAGACAGTAAAGAAGGGTGACTCAAAGTCCAAAGGCCGACCGAGCTGCATTGTTAGAGCGACTTTCGCATCAAAGAGCACCTGCCAAGAAAACCCTCAGCTTTAAAAAGAGAACCCAACGACTTCATGATTGAGATTCTGAACCGACTAGACCACTAAACAGATATATATAAACAGTTTCGACTCTCCCGGCAAGCGCTAGAACAACGCCCGAACAAATCTGGTGCTCTTCAAAATCTATATTTGGACCCGCAATAATGCCGGTCGAAGCCCGTACGTGCGGTTGTTTCCAGGTCGCGAAACCTTTGTAGCCGACGATCAAGCGACCTTTTTCGACATTTTCACCTTGCGCTTTTTATTACTTGTTTATCTAACCTTGCTCTTCGATTTATCTTCAGGATATCCAAACTCGGGTCTGGCATAAATGATGCCGAATCAATGCCAACGCATCTGTTGCCTTTCACTCCTGGTTCTGTTTGTCTTCCTTTCCCCTTCCGTTTCCAGCACCCCAGCACCCCCCCTTACTCGACCCTCGACCTTTGCTTGGAACTCCTCTGTTGATCAAGCAAATCCTCGTCGCATCCAGTGCGTAGCCCAGGATTCTTGGATCTCACCCGACCACAGTACTCTAAACGACTGCGGAGACGCCGTTGATCGTCTTTACCTTACGGACTACGGTCAGTTTATTGACCGCTACTTCCAATTCGTGGCCGCCGATACACCTCCCCGATCTCGTTTCCCTTACACGGCGCGTACTCCACGTCGCTATACAATCGGCACTTGCACAGTAGCGGTTGTTATGCTTACGGACTTCCCGTCGTCCCAGCTCCTTCCTGGAAGACCGCCTGCGCCTTACCCAGAGCGGGACATGGCGACCTTTGAGAAGGTTTGGGACGCAGCGGTGAGAATTCTGGAAGTATGTGTGATCGGGCACTCGCACGGCGGGTATGAGCTTGTTGGGAGGGGTGATGGAATCGGTGTTTTTATCTGGACTACAGGAAGTGAGACTGACAGAGCGGTCCGGGCCGGCCCAGTAGGAGGAATTCGCAATGTGGATGGAATATGAGTAGAAATCGCTCGGATGTGTGATACGCGATAGAGGATCGGACTCGGAGGTATCGCTTGGGGCGTACGTTTGAGCTTTGCAGATGGAAAAGCAGAGAGGAACGGTTAGTCAGAGCCTTCTCATCCACCTATGAAGACCCAAAGCCGTAGGCACCAGCTGGAGGCAAAAACCCTCAAACAACATTCGATTGCCAGAATATGTGAAATAGAGTCAAGATCGACAGATTCAATATTCTTCATGTTCCAATTCTCCCTTTCGTACACGCATTCGCACCCGAATTGAGGGCTGCATTTTCATAAAAGGAAAATGAGATTGAATTACCCCTTTGTATACGTCGAAGTGACATATGTGACTTACTCGCATAGGAATGCAGAGAACATCACTTGTTTTTGGCAGCCTATAGCCACGTCCTACAGATACCGATTATATCTTAATCACTCTCAACACCCCATGGCTGCGTAGAGAACCGACTTCATGAATGTAAATTTACGCCCTCGTGGGGACGACAAGTGGAATGGTTCACTACTGGCAAAACGAACTTTCCTTGGGTTGGGATCATCCATCGGTGGTGTGCTTCGTTTTAAGTCAGCAAGCCTTTTATCTAGTGAATAGAAGATGCGGTGACTTTGAGGTTTTCCATAGGACTGATCCGACAGATAATTGATGGTGTGGCTACTGATTGATAAAGCGCTTCGCGCATCCTTTGGCCTCCCAGTGAGGTCAACCCAACCATCGAATTGTTACGGTGCTCGAGTCCAGACGTTAGGTTGGGATATTTCCAGATCCAGGCATGGTTCAAAGCGAGATAGCCGTTAGATGGAGGAATATGCAAGGGTAGATCACTGGAGCTGAGCCCGGATTCGGTTCTAGACCCATTTGACTACTGGAATTCGACGGTAAGGTACCTACTTAGATGGTGCCCCAGCCATAAATGTAGTCAGCTATTGGTGCCTAAACAGTCGGGGTTCTATGACCTCAGCTTCCAGCCTTTCTGTTCTGGAACCGCAAATCAACACGATCCGATGGGATGGATATTCCTTGGTCTTCGAACTGGGTTTTTGCGGCATAGGACCGGGCGAAGGTTCTTACAAGAGAGATTGACGGTTTCGAGAATTTCTGATCAGAAAATCCCCTTCCAGCATTACGGACTGATGATCTTTTCGAAATTGTCGTAAAAATCCAGGGCATTCTGAGCATACCCAATAACGTACAGGCCGAATGGGGTCACAGCGCCCAATTTGAGTTCCAAGTCGCAAAGTCACTCTTTTCATGATGCTGAGCGAAGTAAGCGAGCCGACCCTTTGCAGTGAGTATATATAGTGGAAGGACCGTAGTACTTCGAACTCTGTGGCTACTAGTAACTCAAAAGGCCCTCATCATATGGCTAGCAACGCTCTTATATGGACTCCTAGCCCTTTGCACCCGGAATTTGTGACATGCGGTGGCAAATCCAGCGCGATCCTCTCTTCCATCAATTATGGTGGCTTTTCTGAAGAAGCGACATACTCGATGGCCATCTAATTAGGCTTCTTTACTGCCAATAGCCAGAACGTAAGGTATCTCTCAATCCAAATCCAATGTACGGATACGACACCCTCCTCAACCGGCGACTATGACGTTCTACTAGGCATTATCAATAACGCTGTTAACCTACGCTTCAATCAAGGGAAACGCATCACAGTGCTTAGCCAATCAGATTTGGAACAAAATATTGTAGATGCCAGTCAATCAAGCATTACTAGTACCTTGGATCCGGAAGGGAAGAATTTGATGGTTGGTTCGCTCGTAACAGGGTATGTATATTCTGCCAAAATTCAGGGGTTGCACAGTCTGAATTGGGGGACAAACTGTAGGTTTCGGGTTCGCTTTTCTCCATATGGGAATCATTCATGCTCCTACAGATGTGTGCACCATGTTCCCACGATACCTCGTAGTCTGACCGAAGGAACATAGGTTGCGTGCAGTAATCCAGTCCGCTATAGGTACCTCCCCGCTTGCACTCTACAAATCAAGGCGCTCGTCTTCGCCACGATTCTTGAACGTTTGTTTACTGCCATGGTCGAACAACATCCTCGCCAGAGCCTCTGACTTTGCAATTCCATATTGATTTTCGGCTTTCACCATCACTCAAGTTTCTCTTTCTAATTCTCCAAGTGCGATCTAATCACCAAGTTCCTAATTCTTATGCACAGTTATGTAGTGTTCACTGTGAGCTATTGCCTATACAGCCAACCGTTTCGAGTGCTGTAGCAAGCTTGGACTAAGCGGCTGCGACCGATGCTGCAATAGAAAAAATGTTACTTCCGCGAGGCAAGAAGGTCGAAGTCGATACGCCAGATTTGCCGAGCGTTGTCGCTGCGGCAAGTCTTAGATGAAATTAGTGTTATGGAGAGGACCGTACATTCTCCATGTCCGTATTAGATTCTTCCCCAATCATCACAACACTGAATCGTAAGCATGAAAAATACGCCTATGTCTCTGAAACCCAGATATGAGTGCTTGGTAATATAAGCTCGCTGCTTGAATCTGTTCATCAACCAAAGCGCCCAACCTGCGGCGTCTTTCTGGGCATGGAAGCATCGCCGCTGACCCAGCAAGCTCGTCCCATTTCGTTTCAGCCAAAGATTACTCAACTTTACGACGATTTGTTCAAGGTGAGGACTCCGAGTAAAAGCTCAATCATCAACGCTTAGAGGAATAGAGCAATGAAATTGTTGCCGACTCTGAGGGTTTCTGGCGGGAGTTCTTCCTCCTGAAACCCGATAGACCCAGTCTCCACCAAAAGCTCGAACAACTCAAACCAGATGATCTTCTAGATTTGCAGGTAGATGCGAATTCAAGAATCCGAGCTCTATTTTGGTTGATAGTTTGTCCATAGCATGAGACTCAGCAATTATTTGCCCACGCTGTGGATCAGATCAAAACCGGGAAAGCTCCATCAGATGAAGTAGCTCTCGATGTAAGCCCAATGCTTCTGTTACGCGTGCCCATGTTTGACACTTACTGGTTCAGACTTTGACAGTCTTTCTAGGGGCTGTCTTAGCAAAAAGATACAACAACCCGAGTGCCGACCTTATCACAGTGCTTGCCGGGTTGGATGAAGTGGATGCCGTATTCTTCGACTTTGCAGGTGCAATCGAGCATATTGTCCGGACTGGAAGATCCCGTAAGTCAATCTTGGGTCTTTGTGGCGCTTAGTGCTGATGTCTCCAGTCGATGTTCGCCAGAAGGCGATTGAGGTAGCGTTATCCTTGACTTCAGGTGCATGGCAGACAAGCCTCGTCTCATACTTTACCCATCGAGATCTGTTCCCGGCTTTGATGAAGGTATTGCAGTCCGTTCTTCTTATATCCACTTCTTATTATTTGATGTAAAAAAGCATTCGGAGTTATCTTTTGATGGACTTTCCATTCTCTCATGCCTATTTGCCTTATCGTCGTATCATGACAGTCCTCTGCGGAAGTTTCCAACTATATCGACTTCAAGCTTACAGAATGGATTAGAATATTCAAGACCTAGAGAGCCCAGTCTATGTCTTCAAGCCGTTCCTGCTACTAGGCCTTTTAGCGAATTACAACAAGTTTGAATTTCGAAATCCCTATCGGTTAAGGCTCGAAGACTTCGTGAACGAAAGCACCATCGAAAACATTGTCACAGGTCTTGGAACTGTCTACTCGCAGTCTAGAGACCACTATGTATCTGTTCAAGAAGACGTTGATGAAGGCTGGACCCTCAACAGCACCCTGACGTACATTGGTCTTGGTATCCTTGCTCCAGGCAAAGCTTTATCACAGATCCCAAACATCGAAGATGCAAAAGAACAATTCGCCGCTCTGTAAGCCCATCATACCTAACCATCGATGCATCACTTCTAAGAATTCCTAGACCGCCTTCCACCGCATCTATACTCCTCCCAACCTATGACTTTACCTCCGCCAACGCCCTTTTCGCCTCCTCTCTCCTTTCCACCCCTGCCCTCACCAAAAAAGAAGAAACTCCCTTCAGTGCCTTCCTCTCCCTAACATCCTACATCCTCCACCACGCCTACCGCTCCCCCCGCGCCTCCCTCTACGGTCTCCTCAACCTCACAACCATACGCATCGTCATCGAAGATTCCAACCTCTGTACCCGCTTATTTGACCCCTCAACGGCCCTCCATGTCCGGCTTTGCCGCCAACGCCAACCTTTACTTCCGTTGACACCACATGCGAGGCCCCCGGCAGCCGCGATACTAGATACTATAATCGACACTCTCAACCACAATCTCCGCCGCGCTCTCGACCTGCCGCTTTACATCTCCTGCGTCGGTCTGATACAGCGCCTGCTCTCCCACCTCTCAGCAACCCACACACGGTTCCCGTATCACTGGTCTCTACTCTGGCAGACCTTACTTTCGTTACTCCGCTTCCTAACCACCTACGCCGACTCCCTCAAATCCCAACACCCGGATCTCCAATCACTACTGCACCCCTTCCTCACCGTGCTAGCGTTAGCAGTCACGCAAGGCGAATCCTTCCTTCCAGCCTCAACCGACTACGACGACCTCTTCTACAAACTCGTCGAAGCCGGCCACTACCTCCCGCGCTTCAAATCCTCATTCTCCCCCCACCTCTCTTCGGCCCTGCCCTCTACCCAACCCCACTCTCGCAACCCCCAGAACCCGCCCATCGACCTCCTCATCCTTGTCTCCACACACTACCAGTCCCTCATCTCCGCGGCCAAAGGCGCCGGCCGCGTAGGCAAGGATTTGAGCCCGAGGGAAGTGAGCAGGGTTATTCGGGAAGGGTACGAGACGTTGGTGTTACCTGAGGTTGAGACCGGGGGGTGGGAAAGGTGGAGGGAGGGCGAGGACAGGGGTTTAGTGAAGAGGTGGGGAAGGTGCGTGGTTGAAGATGGTAGGAGGATCGTGAGGGACGGGGTGTAGTGGGTGGAGTGGGGGGGAGGAGATGAAAGGGTGGGGACGGTTCACCAGTGGGTGCGAAGAGTCAGTAGACAACACCACATTCTCAACACAGATAATCAATTCATCGATTGGTTCTTTTTTTTCTCCAAACGATGCCATCATTAATCCCCGTTCGCTCACAAACATTCCGCACTATAAACATTCGACCAAAAAAACCATTGGAATCAGCCAATCTTGCCTTTTCCTCACTCACACAACCACTTAATCTAAATCTAATCCAGCCATCGATCATCGTCCACTAACACGAGCCTCATCGACTTTCCCCACCCTCTAGGAAAACCACTGGCTGAAAGCATCCGGAAGTGCAGCCAGCCAGTCGATCGAAATCAAAAGACAAATAACCCGACCTTCGTAGATTACACCCAATAAGCAGAATTACTAGACTTCCTCGTCAGTATAACCCAATTCCAATCCCAAAGCTCATACCCACCACCCCCAAGTAGGCTGGCTCGAACCGACCTACATAATTCCTCGAGACATTTGGGATTAATTCAAAGCAGTTGTATTCTCAGCCAGCAAGTTGCGCCATGTAGAAAAGGAAGTAAAGCTGCTAAGTCACTGCACGGTTTAGAATTCAGGTGATAGAATGGTAAGGCAGTGGGAAGGAGACGATTAGGGGAGGACCTCGTTTGATTGGGTTTACTGGCTAGATGATAGAACTGCTTGTCAAGAAATCAGTTTCTCGATTGTCAAAAAGCAAATTCACGAAGCAATAACCCTATGCACTGGTTCGCTTAAAAGAATACTGAATACATACATTTGCAGCTGATCTCTTAGCCAACTAAGAAAAAGGGCTTGGGTCAAACAACCACAAAGCACTCAAACGAAGAGACTGCTCGAGAAATTTTCACGCCGCAGTACATTTAGCCACCATTTCAGAAGCTTTCAGATGGGAAACTTTACCTTCTAAAGTAGAAGAGCTTCCTGCCGAGATATCATTTCCTTGAATATCACAGAGTTCCACCAACCGAAATGTCTACAGGATCAGCTAACCCCCCCTTCTGAGTCTTTTCAACATATATAATACCAACCAACTCTGCATTCCTATAGGGGAAAAAACATGATAGCCATCACACAGCGACCAAACCTGCGATCCATCTCGGCATCACGCAGCAGAGAATCTAGACACTTGAAAGCCTGTAGCTCGGGAAATCTGGTCATCTGAGCGGAAGAGCTTCCTGGCGAGATGGTGTTTTCCCTTGGCGGGTAAGAGGGTCTTTGAACGATGTGTGAACAAGGCCGATTGGTTTGCTACTGACGCCTGTAAGTGGGATGTATTTTCGGACTGCATCGTTAGTGAGAGCTGATGCAATTCGGAAGCTTGTGCGGCGGGAAAGCGGTGGATGAAGAATTCCGGGGGAGATAGTCAATATTGCTTTTGCTACATCTGAGAAGAGCCGCTTAATGTTATAGATGTGAGCTGGCTATCGGTGGTGGGGTTGGGGCTTGCTTATATATGTCAGAAAAGGGGAGGGATAGGACGACTGAGTCCATTAAAGCAATTTTTCACATTCCATAACTCATTTCAGCTACCAGTATCCTCAGCTATCAGGAGCAAAAGCGAAATTTTTGTAAGCTAAGTGTGCTAAAGTAATCTGCTGCCTGTGAAGTTGTCAATCTTCAGCCAGACCTCGCCAATGAGGGGCGCTACTCCGCGTTGTTGTAGCTAACGCGGGTTGTAGCTGATATACATGACTGAATGGAAATATGCCGTCTGTGAAGTTGTCAATCTCCAGCCAGACCTCGCCAATGAGGGGCGCTACTCCGCGTTGTTGTAGCTAACGCGGGTTGTAGCTGATATCCAGAACGCCATGGAAAAGAAAAAGTGCAGGTGTCAGTGCTAAGGTGGACCGGATCTGTTTCTTGAAGCCTTTGACCATTGGAGAAGATGTCGTTCTCCGAGAGTCGCCGTGTTAGATATGGATGAGCTCGGAGTGATGTTTCTTTGCTGAAGCGGACCGCCGGACCATTTCGCCAGGGATTTTGAAGCCGCCTTGGTGAGCACTTTGAGGAGTAATGGAAAAAAGAAAATGACCAAATCCTCGAGATCCACCATTCACCTCCGCACCACAGCTTATGCGCAAAATCTACTCCCTATTCCCTTTGGCCTTCTCAATGTACTCATGGGTACACGCCTCGTACGCGACGGTAAAGATGGAGTCGGCGTGCTTGGAGATCCATAGAGTCATCTTAATGACCTCCTCGCGGAGACGGCTGATAGATTGCTGGTCCATGTTTGTCTGGGCGATGAGCTCGGGCAAGCTGGCTATTGAGGGCAAGTGTTAGCTGAGTTGGGCGCTGTCGAGGGATGGGGGACGAAGGAGTAAGAGTGAGATGAAAGGATGGCTGTGGGAGGACTGGAATGGCTGAGGTACAGAGAAGATAGACTTACAGAATAGACGAATCAAATGTTCGGCACCATAGATATCACCTGGTCCCTTACCCTCCCACTCCAGAATACAACCTTCCCAACAAGCACGCATCTCAAAGTACTGCTCACGCTCTAGCTTGTAAAGCAAGATCTTGCCAAGGCACTTTGCAAAGTACTCTTTGATACCATGCACAGTCTCTACCAGCAAATCGTACTCGGCGGATCCAGGACGACGATTCTTACGCTCGTCTTCTTCGTATAGCTCTAAGATCTCGTTCACGGGGTGAGGCACGGGCAGAGGAAGGATGGCGTGGTTCTTGGTAACTTGCTCCCAGTCGTCGACGAGGATCATCTTGAGGTTATCCGGGATCGGAATCTTCACGGCAGGTTTGGTAACAAACGTTTCTTCCTGTTTTGGGGTGCACACTTTAGTACTCTGCTTCTTACCATTGTTACGCTTACTAGTCTCAGCCTGGTCACTCTGGGTTTTCGGCTTCTGGGATGCACCCTTGGCTGGCACCGACACGTTCTTGGTGCCTTGAGCACCGCGCACACGCTTTGCCGAGGGCTCTGGTTCGTCCAGCATAGCTGGTTCAAGCTTCCGCTTCTTTGGTTGCTCGGTGATCTTCGCGGCGGCCAGCTTGGGGCCCGTAGCCATAATGGCACCGTCCAGCTCTCCCTGAGTAGGGGAAGATACCTTGCTTTGGCTCCGGGTGGTCCTGGATTTTGGACCACCCTTTGGCTTCGTCGCTGTTGGTGTCGACGTGGGTTTCTTCGCTGCCTTGGTGATCACAGCAGCGCCGCCAGGGCTAGCTGCTGGGGAGGCGGGGGGGGTGGAAAGGTCGGAGGATGAGGAACTCGAGATTGAACCCGCAGATCCAGCTGCGGGTGATGGAGGTGGGCGAGGAGAGATCGAAGCAAAAAGGCTCCCTTGACTGGAGGCGCCATCCGGGGTTCCAGGTCCCGGAGGTGTTACAGACGAACGTAAAGTTTTACCTACTTTCTCTATCTCAAACTCTCGTCCACGTTTCTGTCCTCGTCCAGTGACCGGCACAGACGAGTTGCGTTCTTCGCTTCCACGGGTGGAGCTAAGGTCGGAGCCTACATGTTTCTTCTTGCTGGCTGTAGTGGCCTTGGGAGCTGAGCGCTGACGAAGGGCGTCCATGTCTTTCTTAAGGTTCTGCGCGAGTTCTTTATTTTCCTCAGTGTATTTACGGAGACGGTCTTGAGGTACCCAGTCGTCCCAACTAGCAGTGCGAGAACGAGTCAGTAAGATAACAGTAGTCCGGGACAAAAGTTGGGATCATAACAGAGCAATCGACACAGTAACTTTATCAGAACACGAAAGCCAGGAATACAGCAGAAAACAGCTCAGACTCCAACGTGAAGGAGGTACCAAAGGAGATATAGCTATAGTGTGCCATAGAAATGTGTTTCCTACAACGGAAAGCTAGAGAAGATGATAAAGTAAAATGGTTGACTTACGTATTCTTCCAGCCTTTGTAGTGCACGCGATACTGGAGAGGACTCTTCTTGTCATCTGGGTCGGATAGCTTAGACTCCAAGACTTTGGCCTCGTAGAGGAGCTCATGGTGAAAGCAGAGAACACGCTCATCCTTGACATAAGGAGGCTGGCTAGAGGGAGGCATTTTGCTTGGGTTTCTTGGGATTTTGAAAGAAGTTGTAGAAGTTTGGGTTTTAAGGAATTGCGAGTGCAAAGTAAAAACGAAGTTCTGAGAGTTCAGTATGAAGATAGAGGTACGTATCTCGGTGAGAATGGTGATGTGAGGTCAGTTCTGGAAAGCTGGTGTTGGTTTGTACGGTTGTGAAAGCTGCAAGACGTTGGTGACGAGAGCGAAAGGAGTTTGTGGAAGGTTGTTGGAGTTGAAAAGAAGAGGATCTGAGATTTAAATATTAGTAGCCAACCTAGGAAATTGGGGGGGCTGGAATTTTCTTCCCACTAGGAAGTTGAATAGAAAGCAAGCACTCTATTCAACTCTATTGTTCAAGGGCCGATTCAAAAAGTGAAGTTATTCAAAGACAAGCGCACGGGCCACAAGCGCGCCGCGAACCGTAGTTCTACCTTATTGTCCCTTTAACACCTTCCAAGTTCAATCTATTGTAGAGACATATCAGAGTGTGTAGTCTAGTATCTTACAACTTATTGACGTCTACTGTTTCAACTCCAAAGGAGAATAGTGAATTTGAGCCGGTAAACCTCACTTCTTATTGTACCTCAATCTGGATCCACCAATCATTTCCCTTAACGTCTCACAACCGAGTTGTATCTCTACTTCTCATTCACCAATCCATAATGCCGGAAACAGAGCAGATAATACTAAGCAACTTTCTTCTCCCCCCCGCACCCCTTCCCTCCATCATATCCCTCGAGAAATTCACAGATCTTTTCCCCACATCTCAACGGTCAAATCCGCAGGTCGAGCATCTCTACCGCGAATTGCAAGGGCTTCGTTCTCTATACATAGAAGATGTTAAGCGTAATATTTCTAGGGAGGTCAAGCGAGGGGAGAGGCAGAGGCATCAGGTGGTAAAGACAAGGCGACAAGGTGCGTATGTGGAAAGTGAGCCTGCTGAGGGGCGGGCGAAGGGAGCGCAGATTGAGGTGAGAGCTTCGAGGTCCAGATCCTTTGAGTTTGTGATTGAACAAAACCTAGCCACTTGAGCAAACACCAAAGCTCCCCATTCGTAGACGACAACATACGCTCTCCAGCATCCTGCCAGAGATGGAGCAGGCATGTACAGATATAGATGCCGAGATTGTAGCCTCTGAAGCCGAGTTCGAGATGATGAAGGAAGACATGGAGAGCACCGTTGGCGGACTCAGTGATCTACGCTACGGGCGATTTAGCAAACCCATTGGCTCAGACGGCGAACTAAGGGAGGAGGTGCTGGATGGATTGAAGCGACTGGACGAGACGTGTATTTCGAGGAGAGGTAGCAGCTGAGAACGCCTGGTCCTACCTTTTAAACGTCGACATGCGGAACACCTACATGTTTGATAGCATGTGCGCTTCTCAAAACGTAGTAGTAATTTATTAGAAGAGCGACCAAAGCTACATCTAGTGCCTAAACCATAACAAGCGCCTTTACCATCCCAAAAGCCTAATGAAATTTGCTGTAGATAACCGCAATAATAAGTAGCACCAACACCGTGATAATCGCTACCGTTATAATCCGATTTGTAGCCATCCTGCATCAGACATTAGCCAACTACATCCCCCATTCCAAAAGGTGTAATGGGAGTAAATACCTACGCGCCATCCCCCTCAACGTCTTCACACTCCTATCCACATATCCTTCACTCTGTAACAAGTTTTGCCTCGTATGCTGAATCGTCTCCCTCTGCAACTGCAAATCCGCCAGCGTATCTCTTCCAATATCTTCTGTCTCATGGGCAACCCTCTGACTCTCTCTCAAACGTTGTGAACTCCTGCCCAACCTCTCCGTGCCGCCAAGAAGTTGTTGGCGCTGCTCAAGCTGGTCATCAGAGGTGGGATTGTCCGAATAGCGAGAGCCGAGAAGGGCGGCACGGTCGGAGGAGAGGGATTTGAGGGAGCGTTTGTGGGCGTCAATATCGGATTCGTATTTACGGAAGCGCTGGTTTATTTTTGAGCGAGTGGTTGAGGGTATGTTTTGCTTTTCGAGGCGCATTTGGTCAAGCTGTAGGGGGAGAGTGGGGTTAGTACATTGTGGCAACCAAAGGTTGGTGTCAAGAGAGACGTACTAGTTCACTGGCTTCCTCAAGACTTCGTTCTGCTAATCGTATTGCGGATTTCCGTGGCTCGCCAGATAGTTCTTTGATCTGGTCGAGCTTTTGGTTCAGGTCCGCCTGGACGAGCTTGAGCTCGGCTTCGTAGCTGCTGAAGAGCTCAGAGCCTGCATCTGTGTCCAGGAGTGGTGTTGCCATGATGGAGAGCGGAACGATAGGATCTCTGGAACGAAGAGATTGCCAAGAGTTCTTCTACTGAGGAGGCAACGTGCCGGGGGCTCGATTGCGTAGGGGGAGCTGGTGCCTGTACCGGAATTTGAGGGCTTATACCGATGAAGAGAAAACTTAGAGAGGGGGTAGTATTGCTGGGACACTGCGTGAGAAGCTTATATCGTATACTGGGATTGTCGTCTGGGCAGACCAAAGAATGAAAGTGACGACGAGTCGCAAGCTTGACGTTCCTGTCGTCGGCTTCTACACATGCCGATGCTAACCCCTGCTTGCCCTATTACTAGTGCATTTTGAATTCCTTCTGCATCAGAACGGCAAACACGCCTCGCTTGTTTGGATCTCTCACTTCTACGTCTGCTTTCTCTTTTCTGAAATCTCTTTTGCATGCAGTAAAACACCAAGTAACCAAAAACCCTTTTCATAGTAGCCCTTTGCTCAGTTCCTTACTCGTAAAATCGATCATTCATATCTATCGACGGTGCAGAAGAGTTGCTTCTTGTGTTGAGTCTCCTAGCTCCATCTCATATCGTTGTTTCTTCATGCAGAATAGAAAGAAAGTGGCCATAATCGGCAGTGGCTGCACAGGCATTGCTGCGTTATGGGCACTCAAAAGTACTGATCATGAAGTCCATCTCTACGAGGCGGCTGATCGACTGGGAGGTCATACCAATACCGTCATCTTCAAACATAGCGAGGAGGAGACCAATGTCGATACCGGCTTTATCGTTATGAATTCGGCGACATATCGTTAGTAATTTATTAATGCCTCCCATGACCAGCATAGGCTTATGGTCGTAGCGAATTTCATTGCCTTTCTTAAAGATATAAAATTACCTACGGTCCCGACAGATATGACCTTTGGTGTATCCAGAGATCAAGGACTATTTGAATGGGCTGGCACATCTCTCTCGGCTGTTTTCGCTCAAAAAGCAAACATCTTTTCACCGCGAATGTGGCAGATGATCTTCGATATAATCAGATTCAATCAATTCGCCTTGGACCTGCTGGCCGAAGAAGAAGAAAGTGAATCAGACCCCACTCAAAGCAATGGATCAGCCATGAAAATCCCAAAGCCCCAGCGACAGCAAAGTATAGGAGAGTATCTAGACCAACACAACTATTCGGACGCTTTTCGGAACGATTATCTGATACCAATGACTGCTGCAGTGTGGAGTACAGCGCCAGACAAAGCTTCCTTGGAGTTTCCTGCGATTACATTGGTCCGGTTCTTATGGAATCATCATCTCCTGTCCACTGTTACTGCTCGCCCGACGTGGATGACAATCCCTGGCGGGTCGAAACAGTACATCAGTATCGTCATGAAGGACTTCCCACAAAGCCAAGTCCACTTGAATACTGCCATCAAAACCGTAAGACACCAAGACGATGGGCGGATCCTATTGCGGAGGGATGACGGCAACGAGGGGATTTACGACCACGTCATCCTAGCCACCCACGGAGACCAAGCCCTGGAAATCATTCAAGACACCGCCACACCCGAAGAAACAGCTATCATGTCCGGCTTCAAAACCAGCATCAACACCGCAGCCCTCCATTCAGACCTCTCCGTAAGTCACCGTTCTCTCCTTTCGCCTCCTTAACTCTGACACCCAATAGCTCATGCCCACCCATCCCATCGCTTGGTCCGCATGGAATTACATTACCCAAACTCCCTCCACCTCAGACCACGTCTCCACCGTCTGCCTAACCTACAACATGAACATCCTCCAACACATCTCCACTTCCAAGTTTGGTGACGTCCTCGTGACCCTCAACCCTCTTCACCCCCCTGATCCTTCCCTGACTCAAGGCACTTGGACCTACAACCACCCGCTCTACAACGAGGCCGCTATTCGCTCCCAGGAAATGCTGCCCAGGATTCAGAATCGACGAGGGATTAGTTATGCAGGCGCGTGGACGAAGTATGGGTTCCATGAGGATGGGTTTAGTAGTGGGTTGAAGGTTTCCGTGGAGCATTTGGGGGCAGAGCTGCCATTTGAGTTTGTGGATTCGACATTTTCGAGGGGAAGGCGGCCCGTGTTTGCGTGGCAAGATTATGCGGTTAGGATATTCGTGTATGCTGTGCAGGTGTCGATATGGCTATTAGGGTTCACAGTGGGGAGGTTTTGGAAGGGCGACAAGAAATTGGGAGCGGGGAAGAAGGTGCAATAAAGTGGGCAATCAAGCGGACGTCGGCTCAGGGTCCTGCAACATCACCCTCCATCTGTTCTCTCAACAAGTACGAACGTCCCCCACACCCCCGCCTCGACGCCCACCCCCATATTCTTCCCCCACACCTCCTCCCCGCCCATCCTCACCCAATCCTTCTGGAACGGTCTCTTCATTTTTACGTCCATCATCCCCTTGCCCACGCCTAATTGCCCGCTTCCACTGTCCCCAGTACCCCACACCCCTCGGCTCTCCGTCAGCGCAACAACATGCCCCGCGCCAACTCCAACATCACGGACATCGACTCCACCTTCCAAATCCACCAGACTCACTTCCTCCCCACAATTCAACACGGGCAAACACTTCATCCGCTCTTCCTCCCCTGGTCGTCCACCATAGATGTACAAGTCCTTATCGCGAGATAAGGCAGCACTCACCCAGCCACCTGTTGCAACCTTAGCGATTGGGACACCGCCAAGGGCAGCAAGGGGTTTAGGAATACGACCAAAGGGGCAATTTCGGGGGTCGCCAAAGATGTAGACGTCACTGTTGGTGGAGAGGGCGGTGAAGGAGGTATTTGAGGCGAAGAGGGAGGTCAGTGGGGCGGGGATCGTATAGGAATGAGAGGGAGAGCGGGATGCGAGGAACGAGGCGAGGTTGGGAAAGGTGTGCATGGAGTACGAAGATGATGAGAGGCGCATCTTTTCCCCACCAATAAGAGCGTGGACACGCTTGTGCGCAGCCATGCAGACTTGTTCGTTCCCAGCAATGGCGATATGATCGAGCACCAAGTTCTCACTGTCAAGGAAAGTGTTCTGGACATGCTTCTTAAACTCGGGGACGCTTGACTGCGAGCACAACGTCCAGAAGCCCCCATCCCTTGTTACAGCACCAAGAACTCCGCTCGTGTCTCCAAAGATAGTCGTGAAATCGCTCGCCGGCGGGCCTTCAATCTCGCAATTTTGAAGCTGGGATCTATGATACCCACGAAAGATGAGCGCGCCATCTATTTCGAGGACGGTGGCGCTCCAGAGGGCACAGCAGACGCGAATCTGATCGCCCTCGGCGATCTTTTGGAGGGTGTGGAGGTTTTCCGGGTTTTGGCCAGAGGAGCTCGGGAGGAGCTGGCCGTGGGCGTTGAAACCGCAGGCGTAGAGGGTCATTCTGGGTGGTCTGGGCTTGACATCGTTTCTGATGTTTGAGGTGGGAAATTGTACCATTTGTGGGATCAAGAACTTTTCGGGAGGCACGGGTCTGAGAAGGATACTTCAAGAAAATGACAAGCAGTGGAAATGGGGTTTCTTTTTGTTCGTGACAACTGCATAAGAGTCAAGACTTCCTGGCCATCTCTAAACTACTGCCACACAAGAGCGCTTGGACTTCATCGTCCTTTCCGTAGCTATGTAGTGTTGGCAACAAGGCAAGATTCAAATAAGTGTCGTTAATAACGACATCAAAGTAATTAAATATGGATAGATCAGAAAAGGAGAAACCGTTGGCGGATACTACCACCAAGTTGACTGTTAATACAAATGGTAGGCTTTCTTGGAAATCAAGCCGGTTCCATTCCCTCTTCTATTTCACCCCGTCGCCCAACGTCTTCGAGCTATGCAAAGCAGATGGAGGTACACTTGAAGGTAGTCAACGGTACTTAAGTGTTCAATTGGACTAGTCTTGTGGAATGCAAAACTGCCTGTCTAAGCGAGCAGAACTTTCTTCCTCGTTACCTCCTCTTCTCCTCTCGACCTCCACCACGACGATGCAATACCAGCCGCACCGGAGGAAGTGCGAGCTACTGAACGAGTATGTAGTGGATTCCACAAGCATAAAGAAAACGACGAAATCGCATGTCCCACTGCAGACAACCGAAGGCTACTAGATCCATCGAAGGCTACTAGATCCATCGGCCAAAGGGGTACTCCTCTTCTTGGCGTGGAGAATGGCTTCAGTCTTGGATATCTCTCCCAGCCGTTTAGAACTGACGTCAGTTGGCCATAACTCCAACTGCACTGGACCTACCCCACGAAGTCGGATATCACCCCGGATGCTTTTCTTGGTTCGACTGCGGGGAAGCTCTCCGTTGAAAATGTTATATGAAGACTGCGCCCTCACATTGACATCGTGTTCTCTGCTGCTCAACTAACTACAACAGCTTTCACTAACATACAGAACAAGTACTTACAATGTCGTCCACCAAAACTGTCCAAGTCCCCCATCTTGGCGGTATCCAAGCCGGATACCGGATGCCCCATCCCTACGATGCCTCCAAACCCACTCTCATACTCGTCAACTCGTTTACCACCTCCTCCGAGCTTTACCAAGAACAATATCAGAACCAGAACCTCACATCAAAAATGAACCTCCTTGCCATTGAGCTCCTAGGCCACGGTCAGACTCGCACCAAATCTGAGAATTTTACATATTGGGACACAGCAATCATGAACCTGCAGGTTATGGATGTTCTGGGGGTGGAAAAGGCGTTTGTGCTAGGTACGAGTCAGGGGGGTTGGATTACTGTCAGGATGGCTTTGTTGGCACCGGATAAGGTACTTCTCCCTCAGCCTATTTGTACTTACGGATTAGGCTCACAAGTATCTTCCTAGATCGAGGGCATAATCCCTCTCGGCACATCCCTTGACTTCGAGTCAGAACGTACCCGCTCCCTCGGCTGCTGGGACGGCGTCGACGCCTGCACTGGCCCCATCAATCGATGGACCACCAAAGAACACACCGCGAACTTTGAGCCCGATGACGATTTCTGCAATTTCCTTATCGACGTTGGCTTTGGAAAACACTGTGATACCAGTGTTCGAGATTTCTGGAAGAAAACCATCAAATCAAATTACCAAGGGGACGACGGCCGACGAAGAGCCAGAATGGCCGCCATCAATCTAAGAGAAAGAGACGGGCTGCACGGGAGACTTTTCGATGTGCGATGTCCGGTCATGTGGCTTCATGGTACGAGCGATGCGGTGTACTCCATTGCCAACGCGGACGAGGAGATCAAAATGTTCGAGAACTCGCCGGATGCGAACTTGGTGATTGTAAAAGATGGACAGCATTTCTTGAGCGCGAGTCATCCGAAAGAGGTGGATGACGCGTTGGTGGAGTTTGTAGGGAAGTGGCACAAGTAAGCTAAGAGCATGGACTCGAGTGGTGCATGTTGGGTTTGGGGCATGTAAGATATGTAAATGTCAAGAGTCAAGCTACCGAAAAGCACGCAAGCAACTTGTAACATCCGCAAACTAACCCCGAAAACCCCATACCCCAAAGCATATCATAAAATCTGACTCTCCCCCAAATCCATCGCCAACCTCAACCCCCGCCCCCCCCCTCCCAAACTCCCAATCTAGCCACACCCCAAACGCCCAACACTCCTCCCCCCCAACCACCGGCAACCGAAACCCAAACCCCTCCTGATCCCGCGACTGCTTCCGCCCCCCCAACCCATCTTCTCCCCTTGGACACCATCAAAAATCACCCCCCCACCCCGCCACAGATCCCCCGTGACGGTGTTCCAGAGATCGCCGTGCTACATCATGATGTCGTAGCGTAGGAAATGCCGGTGCAGGCGGTGGGCTTCTTACTGTGGGGGGGGGTTCCGTTGGCGGTGGGTTCGTCGCCTGAGGTGATTTTCTTGTCTTTCTTCTGCTTATCCTTCTGGTCCTTCTTCTTCTTCTTCTCATTCTTCTCATGACCTTCCCGTTCGACAAACGGCCTCTCCACCCTCACAGTCGTGATCCGAATCGTCGTCACATACGTCTTCCTCACGCCGCCGCCGCCGCCTTCGCTGGCGGGGATATTCTCAATCGTCTCGGTCGTGTGGCGTTCTTCCTGGCCCGAGAGCTCGAGGTCGGGTTTTGGTAGCCCGGACGTTCCCTGTGCATTTCCTGGGCGGGGTTTGTGCTTTTTCGTGTCCGCTTCGGTTTTTCTTTTTGGGTTTTTTTTTTCGCAGGCGGGATCGGGCTCGGAGTCGGATTCGGAGGAGGAGGTGGGGGATAAGGGCTCGAGGTAGCCGTTCTTGACCTTGCGTTCTTGTTCTCCGTGGGGCTTTCTGCGTTTGGGCTCGTAGAATACGGGACCCCATGTTTCGAGGGTGATGGGGTCGGACGTTGTGGTTGGGGGTGGGGGTGGGGGCCAGGTGGTGGAGGAGGGGGGTGGTTGGAGGGGTTGGGATTGGGCGAGGGAGGGGGGAGGGAGGTAGTAGGTTGTTGTTGTTACAGGGGTGGAGGTGGTGGTTGAGGGGTGGGGGGTGGGGGTGGGCATGGTTGGGAGGGGATGGGGGTGTTTTGGGGGTGTTTTGGGGATGTGGTTGTGGAGGAGAGGGTGGATTGATGGAGGAGTAGGGGCGTTGGTGTCGGATGTTGCAGTCTCGGTGATGAAAGAAGGTCTGGGGGAGATGTGGAAACGGCAAGAGTGCTGAATAGCTGGATCTGAGACATGGTGTGTCATGAAAGAGTGACTTCCCGGATGAAGGATTTGTGAAAGTGTGCAAGTGTGGTCATTAGTGACGTGAAGATGTCAATTGACATAACAGTTCGACGGGCTGACACCTAGTATCTTGTAAGAGAGGCTTATCTTGGCAGAACGCAGCTTCTCCAATCTGCTAGTATGTAACCATGGCCTAAAGCAGCTTCTACGGGCAGAGGATCTCCTATTGGCGGAGACCACTACCGAGAGCGGTACGTAGACCTACCACGCCCACAGTCCCTATTCATTTTTTCGAGTCCCGGCCAGGTCTCCCCCTCCTTCATCAGCATAGCCCTCTTAAGGCAGTCAGCGTCGTACCTACCAGAACACTCCAAGCTCTTGATTATCACTTGCTCCAAGCCCCTGTAGCTGGATAGCAACAACGTCACGCAATCTCTCTCCACGATATGGTCGCGAATATTGCGCCAGTTGCGGAACGATATGACAAGGTTCTGCAATTTATGCCTTGGCTTCAGCCATGTGAAGAGGATTAGCCAGATTTTCTCCTTGCGCACGCCAAAAGCCTCGTTGGCTTCGCCGCTGTCAAGGGCGAAGTTGGCGGAGCGGAGGTTGGCGAGATTGGGCCCGATGCGCTGCAGGAACCAGAGGGCGACGGCAGGGTTGGTGAAAGAGAAGGTGTTTTCGGTGTAGAGGATGCGGGAGGCTTCGGTGTAGAGTTGTTTGTTGACGAGGAGGAGGGAGGTATCGATGTTCTGGTTATCCTGGGTTAGGCGCTCAGGGACTTGGACGCTGCCGGCGTTGTAGGTGGGTGATATGTCTTTGTGGTGGAAAATAAACTGGAGGATTCTGGTTCTGATTGAGGGTTCGAGGTCGAGGAAGCGGAAGGGTCCGATATGATGGGTTGGTGGTTGGACACGGGCAATTTCGGGTTTCCGACTGACGTCCTCTATTGTGGTGATATGGGTTCTAACATCCTGTTGGATGTATATTTTGTTATCCGATTGAAGACGTGGAAGATATGCCGCCATGAGGTCGTACACATGAGGACTATAATCAGTTCATTAACGGCGGTTTCATGTGATCACACAATTTTGGACGTACCCGACTGTGTTCTGATAGCCGGACGGCTCAGGTGGTGCTTGGTCCATCTTGTTACACGGATGAGCGTCAATGATGTCTATGAGAGAGATGAGATCTTCATCTTCTTGTTGTAGTGGCGCAGCAGGCGCCGGTGTTGATCGTTGCTTTGGTGTGCTATATGGAACATAGTTAGACGATATATGAAATATGCAGGATCTTGACACGTACCTAACAACAATAGCTGGAATTTTACATCGAGGCGGAGGCGGAGGCATGTCACCCTTCGTACGCTGCTCCATCTTTTTCTGCATACGATACTGTAGATTGTAGAGTCTCTCTGCTGGTGTTAGACGTTTGCGGGACCCATATTGACACTGAGCTTTTTTTTTGGGCGCCATTGTTCGGTGATGAAGACTTGTTTACTATGGTTGTGGTTTTCGTCGTTTTTGTAGGAACTTGATTAACGTTAGGACGATCTGGAAACTTCGATTCCCTACATTATAGAGCATGGTAAGATGAGAAAGTCTCAAGCATATAACACTAGACATGTTTGACGATACTTTGAAGAACGTGTAGAATATGCTAGACCAATTTGGCTTTTCATAAAGGTTCTCTTTGCGTACAGTGAGACTAACTTCTCTGTACAATGAGCAGAAGCTTTGCAATCACCTCATAGTTAGCAGTTTCTCACATTATCAAAAGTCTTAAAAATAATTTTGGTTACGGTAATGTAATTGGTCTTTGTGACTTGAGTAGGGAAACTTTACAATGCGAACATTGGAGATACGCGATGAACTAAAGAAGGACAATACCCATAGGTACATTGACTGAGAAATTCTGTGGTATAACAAGGAATGGGCTTATCGTAAAAAGATAATTGGCCTACTGAGAAGGAGGATGCCACCCATCATGAAGCTCGTAAAATCCATGTGTGGTCCTTCTCCGAAACTCCATTTAAGACTGTCCAATCTTAGACTAACCAAACGCCATTCCTGTGGTTCAAGGATATGCATCACCCCACATATCACCCTCCTCCTCTACTGCATCCTCCAATGTCGCAACTCTTCTTCCTTCCTCCTTCTCTCTTCTTTTCCTCTCCTGCTTCGTGACCAGCCGGCTAGGTGTCATCGGCGTCAGCGGTGTGAATGGCATATAAGGGCTGTAAGGCGTCATCGGCACACCGGTCCTAGGAGGGCCAAGATGTTGATTCGGGGCCTTGCTTTCGAGGACAGTAGCCTTGATGGTCGAAGGAGGGCGATCGGGATTATATCTACTTGAATTAAGGTTCCGAAAGGGTAATGGGGCACTTCGAAGTGGAAGTTGTTGGCTTGGTGCGACATTGACTTGAGTGCGGAGAGCGAGAGGCGCGGGCGTACGTTTTCCCTTGGTGGCTTCGCGCTGATGAGTCTTTGGCGCCTTATTACCAAATTCTTGCTCCGTTGGAGTTGAGTATTCGGGGTAGGTTTGGAGAGTGGGAATCGAGGTACGAGGTGAGCGGACAGACTGGCGGAACTCCGCACTCTTAGGACTTAGCCTTGTTGAATCCAGTCGGTCTTCGTAATCACTAGTCTGCTTTCGTTGAGGTGGTGTTGGTGGAGGAGGTCCAGGCTGATACAATCGAGGGCTGAGGGGTTCAGCTTCGCTATACATAATATTGTGCTCTGGAGCAAGATCAGGAGAGCCCATCGGTGGAGAAATGGGGAGATTGCGAATGCCACGCTTTTTGCCGAAGCTGCCGAAAGATGAGCGGGATGAGGTTCGGCTATGAGTAGTGATGGGCGACGGCCTAGTGGACTTTCTTGGGGAAGTTGTAAGAGTACGGGTAGGTGACCTCGTGCGTAATTCAGGAGGTGGAGTTGGCGCTCCTGACGTAGAGCGTAGATGTTGGAATTCTGGTGGGTGTTGCTGTCCTTCGCTGATATTAACAACTGATGAAGACTTCTGTTCATCATGCTCCATGACAGTTTGGTAAAGCCGTTCCATCTCGATTTGATTTTTCGCCTTGTCCTCCTCTATAACGCTCTCGTCAAATGTCACAACACTACTCTGTATCGAAGTCTGCGGCTTATGACCTTTCAAAGACGACTTCCATACACTGCCTCTGCTCTTGTCCGGACTCGGCCACGAGCTTTTCATGTCCAAGGTGCTGACTGGACTTGGTCCATACGGATTGTTGTTGGAAGATGGCGAGATTGGAGAAGGATCGTAGGCATTAGAGGGATCCACTCGAACCGGCTTCATCATTTGCATTGCGAGTGATCGTGGAGAGGCCTGAGCTGCACGGCGTAAACGGCGCCCAACAAGTAAGAGCGCAGAGCCAGCAATAAGAACGAATAGTAGGTATGCCCCGATTATAGATCCGATTTGTATAGGTAGGTATGTCCTATCCCGAATCGCTGAGGCTGAAAGTGGAGGACCGTCTTCTGGAGCTGGAGCTGGGCCTTTGTCGATACTAACGTGCCAAATGTTGCTTGGGAAAGCCTTCACGGTGGAAGATAACAAGGCCAGAAGAAATCGGAAAGGTGAGGAATGGAGCATTGTGAAGTTCTACAGCTTCCACAGCATCTCCGCATGAGCAGGCAACGCTCTTCATGCGATCGAACACGACACAGAAAAGGAAACATGGGGGTAGGTGGTACAGTATGTACATAACTATGGGGACGTCCCCCGCAGGCGGTTACTGCAGTGTCCATGCTGAGGAAGGTGACAGGAGTTTTTGATTGGCGAGATGGATGTGAAGAGGCTGCGTTCTAAGCGCTGGCCAAAGGCGCGGGATGGGCTGCGAACCCTACTATCACAGAACGGGTTAGTCTGTCTTTCCAGGTCCACCACTCTCCGTTTCGAACAATGTCAACCATGTCTTGTCACAATCACCACACAACTCGACTCACCTTCCCTTTCATCTATGGAAGGTGTTTCAATCATGAACCGTGGTCGCTGGGCGTTGCCATGAGGCGTGTCTTCCTCTTGTCGACCAGGTCTCCTTATCACTCTCAGGCGTTGGATAACCCACTCCCTCATCCGCTTCATCCTCGCTCTCATTCGTCCCCCAGCCATGTTGAGTTCAAGAACACGATATTAAGTTGGACAAGTTGGAATGGGAAGCTAAATGTTGCAGTGGTGGTCCTGTCTTATCGGTGCTGCAGATTGTGTGCCTATTGGCTGATCTACCAACGTTTACAAGTGGACGTTTATACGACCCTATGTGTCTCACCGTCGTCCTTCATTGACACTTTATTGACATAACTAACGGAAAGTATTGCACCGGCATTGCGCTGAGGAGACATCAACTGCACAAGAGGCAACGTTGCCAGTCAAATAGATGTATTATGTTAATCACAGCAGTAGCAGTCGACGTATCCAAGCGAAAAAGCGGATAAATCAATTTGTGAACACTGCCTACGTCTTTGCAGGTCTGCAACAAGACCACTCTCACCGCAGAATGTCGGAAAATCAAAGAATCCCACACATAGCAAGCCCTCAAAAGGTTCTCCAGAAACTTTGGAACCCGCGCTGAGATTTAGAGCAATTATGAACACCCACACATACTCTATATCAGTAAAGTCTCACTGTGACAACTTTGAAAACGGTGTCTTTCGTCCTCAGTAGGTTTCTTTCCATTTGGATACCACCCTTCGCTATAACGACCACCTTGCAACAAAGGTTATGGCTTTTGGGGGTTCTTAGAGATATGGGTGGATGTGCGAAAAGTGCGCTGTGACCGTTTTTGACCGCACAGACAGAGTTGAAGGAACCAACTATAAGTACTTGTCTAACTATAGTCAAGGTTGTGGAATATTCGGGGTTGACTTGCGTTAAGACGTGTGCTCAGGGCACCTTTGGTCGTCCTTTTTAGTCTTCTACTTGGCTTCTCTTCTTGCTTAAACGTGGCCTCTACTACCTGTTGAGCGTATAGAAAGAAAGAACATACGATCTGAGTTCATATAGAACCACGTCTCCGAAATATTTAGACAGCTATCGCACAAGCACCGCGAGACACAAAATCCCCCTACGATCGTCCAACACCTCCACAGCCCTAGCCTCATAACCTATTCCATTCTCAATCAGCGCAAGCCCCTTCAGCACCAAGACCGCATCGCTCAACATTAGGTAAGACTCCACGATAGCACCCTTATCTATAATGGCAAATTTAACACTTCCATAGGATACGTGGTAGCCGACAGGGAGGATGTAATCCCGGTTGTGGTTATACAGGAGGAGAAACATTTCGATCAGGGCATTGGTGATGCAAAGGTTGGTGTCCACCGGGGGAAGGCGGTAGGGTTGTCGGAAGTTGAGGAGATTGAGGGTTAGACCGGTGCCGGGGATGGGGAAAGAAGTTCCTGTCCTTGGGGCGGTGAGGTCCGAGTTGCTTTGTGGGTGTTAGAAATTTCTGGTAGGGTATGAAATTAGAGATGTAGTTTGGGAAGCATACTTGAAGAGCGGGGTTGGTAGATTGCGTAGGTTGAGGCTGAGTGGTGATTTGGCGGGTACTGCTGGTGGAACAGCTGTTGCGCCAAGGCTACCGAAATGCAAGAAGGTGAGGGCACAAAGTGCGTTCAGAATCCTCATATTTGATAGCCGAAAGCTGAGAATTCTCTTGCTTCGAAGGGAGTAGTGATATGACTTCAGTCGTGAACAAACGTCAAGCGACTATTCCAAAAAAAACAGCAGCCAAAGTTATAAAGTAAACAGAAGCGTATGACGAAAAAGTCATCTTCTCGGAAGTAAAAAGCACGACACGGAGGCAGTTATAGAAACGCGATTCCCGATCGCATATCGCAAGCATCACCAACAATGGGACAAAGCTCCGAAACTTCCAGCCTCCCACTGGCGCAGACCGTCCATGAGTTAGTCTCAGTCAGTCAGGACTGAGTAACGGCTCGGTAGAGAGCGGATACTACCAGATATATGCGTGAAAAGGACGTGGATGGACAGGATCGAAGCGAAAGTTATGATATCTTTCACTTATGTAACAACTTTTCAATTCCGCTCGCTTGTAAGCAACCGCTAGCCAAGGAGTTACCCCCAAGTGGAAGATGGAAAGAAAGATGGAAAGAGAGAAAGAAAGAAAGAAAGAAAAAAGCACAAAGATAGCAGCGAAGCCTCTTCACTCTCCCCTGTTGTTGTGAAACTGCATCCGGATGTGATTCCAGCGCATGGTTGAGCCTGGATTAAGCTATGGCTCGAACACTGCCTACACTCGCGCTAGGAAGTTCACTACTTGACGATATGTTCAGCGGTCACTCGAACCACTTACAAGAATAAAGTTAAGGCATGTATATTGAAAGGAGTAACAGCTAATCATGCAAGCCTCTCCAATCGTCAATCATTATAACCATTTCCTCATCATTCTTCACACTTCCCAAAAACCACGAATCAACCAATCCAAAACCCCCACCCAAACACATCTTTGATCAAACCAAAATATCTACAAGAAATCTCTCTACACCCCCTCCCCCCCTAAAGCCACCCTCCGTCATCAACACCCGCACTCTTCATACCCGCGCCCCCCAAATCTAACTTTGGCATCTCCAGCTTCGGCGGCGGCTCCAACTTCCCCTTCCTCGGACTCTGCCTCACTTCCTCCCTCTTCGGCCCTTCCTTTACAAACGCGACGTCCCATCCATCCGCTTTCGCAGCGCCAACCCATGTCGTCAGGCCAGCGTGTACGCTGCCGTAGAATTTCTCTTTACAAATACGCAAGCTGCCTCCCAAGCACTTCTCGAATCCGCTGTCCTTGAGTTCTTGTCTGAGACTGTTGCGTTCCTCACACGAAGGGAGGGAGGCGATGATCCCATTCAGTAGATCGAGATGTGCGGCAAGGTAGTTGGTAGCTTCCCACTCAACGCCGCCGACATAGGGAGCTGCGGCGACCGGGGGACGGTCGCGAGGGAAGTGAGTCGTGGTGTAGCTGGCGTACGGATCAGAGCTTTCTGGGGGGTAGGGCACCACATTAAGGTGATGCAGGAAGATCCAGAACACTTCTTTGGTAACGTTGACGACTTCTTTACACCAGACACGGTAAGGGCGGGGGTGGAGCATTGACGCGATGAAGCCGGGTGGTTGGGCTCCCTCAGGTTTGGAAGGATCACGCAAGTAGAAAAGCAAAGTGCGAGCGCGTGAGGCCAGGTCGCAGGATGGTGAAGTGGATAGGAAGGCGAACAGGAGGCTGATGATGATGTTGCGTGTGGTGAATTCGCTTGGACCCTTGTTTTCTTCGTCGAATAACATGGAGAGGAGGATGGGGAAAAGGGTCGGTTGTATGACCGAGAGCTGTTGTAGAGCTAGGGATGTCGTGCAGAGGGCCTTCAAGCACAGGAGGATCTCGTGAAGTAAAGAATCTTCATGCTCCTCTCTATGATCCCATTAGCTGGAAGTACATGTGAGATAATGGACGAGGAATGCGCTGACCTCCATTCTAATGCAATAATCCTATACAAGAAGCCCACTACCTCAGTCATGCCGCCCTTGGTAATGAACAAATCTACCCAGGCGACAGTCTCATTCCTTAGGAGCTGGCGGAGTTTGTGGAGCCTTGCGACTTCGGCGAAGTCAGGCCTTTGCACGTTTCGCAGATATGAAATGAAGTCCTCGGGAGCAGCTGGTCTGGGGGCTTTGGACAAGAACGCGAACGCTTGATTGGCTCCTGCAGATGTTGATGATTTCGACGGTTCAGCTGACAGGACTTCGGTAGATTTGGCTGAAACGTGGGATTTTGGACGTTCTGCTTTCTGCTTCTTCAACGGAGAAGAGTCACCCTTGCTGAAGGTAAACGTGCGGCTCCTCGGCCTCGACTTCTTAGGAGATGCATCATGATCCACGGTCTCTGGTGATCCTCCGCTCCGGGCAAGTGTTACATTATCAGTCTGCGACGGCTGTCCGGTGTTCGGCCTACTGTTGGCGTGAGATTCCGCAGGTCGCAACATCAAACCCTCTGTACTCGACGCTGATCCAGGACCAGCCTTGTCTTGCTTGATAAAGTTTGCTTTGATGTTCGTGTCCAAGGATCTCATCTTGTCCCGCGTATGCTGCGGGACGTTTCGCGAGTCCTGAAAATATATCAGAAAACAAAGATAGTTGAGAGGGTCGGCTGATTCAAAGACTGACCAGAAGACTTTCAAATGCATTCTCAATGGCTTTAACGTCAAGCTTGACCTCTTGTATCTCTTTAATTGGTTCTTGTAGTGGCTCCCTTGACTTTCCATTGAACGCTGCTACTGCCGCCATCACACGCGATCCACGCTTGTTCATTGTAACAACGGGCTTCGAACAGTCTTCGCTAATATTCTTGTGCTCCAAGCTAGGTCTTCGGCTCGAAGACTTCGTCTCGCTCGAAGATCTGCGATCGTTACCATCATTGTTCGGGCACCATCGGCTTTTTTCCAGACTTGGCTTCCGTAATCGGACCGGGGTTCCTGCATAGGGGTTTATCGGGGGCCCAGAAGGGATGAAGGCTGATTCAGGTCGAGGTCTGGGTTCCAATTTCCTAGATAATGTTGGCTGTTCATAATCACGGAAGTTTCTTTGCTTCGAGGGTGAGTAGTCGCGCGGAGTGTATAGCGCGATCTCATCTGTGAGATCGTTCCGGTCGTTCAAAGAGATCTTAGTGGTACGAGTCCACTCCTGCTTTTGCTGGCTTGCAAATTGCGCCCAAATTGGAGGCGGTGCTGCAGTCGCCGAATTGGGGGGCGTTCTATTCTCCTTGTCCTTCTTTCGAGGTGAGTCGTCTGGTTTAGAGCCCTTTGACGACTTTGGTCTTGATAGCAAGGCGGAAAGACTAGTAGATGATTTTGACTTTTTCATGCTTTTAACCTCCTGCTTTACTGGGGATGTCAGTTTTGGCATTTTAGCTTTCTCATTCCCCATCAAGGACTTAAGGGAGACCGAGCTCTTCGTCTTCTTGTATAGCCCAGTGCTTTTGACGTTGTCATCATGTATTTCGATCGATTTCCTTGGTGACGAGCGAATGTTGTCTCTGTTGCCACTCTGCTCTCTCAAGTGATACCTAGCTTGGGGATGGTCTGGTGGCAAAATCGGCGACGGTCCAATGACAGCTAATTTATTCGGCCTGATGTCCTCGCTTTTTAGCCCCACAGGAACTACGCCTGGGGGAGTGTTGCGTTTTGGGGACACCATTGATTTCAGAACAGACGAGGTTGTTCGCTTGTGCTGTGGCCTATTATCAGAATTGTCGGGACGGAATAGAGTGTCCATGATGTCTACAAGTCTTAGTTAGCAAGACTGCTGATATTAAGGTGCTGGATTTAGACGTACTCAGAGTCCCTGTAACTTACAGACAAGGCGAGCGCTTGGTCCCAACGTGAGACGCAACGTACAACCAGCTAAGGTGCACTTACCAATACCTACAAATAGGCAAATAAGATAATGATAATCCTATGTTGTGAAAGGAGATAGATAAATCATACACGAGTAGAGATGGAGTGAGAGGTTCCATTGTTGACGTCTCGGCCGTTGCTGTGGTGAAGACCCCTGGAAGGCCAACTCAGACGTTATCGCGCCCTATCGGGGCCGGGCACGTGCAGGACACAGGTTCGACTCTTCAGTGTGACTTGAAGCTTCAGGACAAGGAACTTGCATATCGGATTGTCTTTCATATTCCGATGCGCTCTCCTTTCCATCTCGAGTTGACTGATGACACTGGGGGCGGACAGCCGCCTTCCGACCTGCTGCTTGCCATTGCCGGGCGATTAAGCACCCCCCCAGGGCCCCACCACTCCACCTCTATCGCATGGCTGCATGGGGCAGAAGACAGCGACATTCCTTTCTTGCCTGTTTCTCATGTCACCAGTGCGCCTTGTTGTCGTCTCAATGATCCGGTACTGGGATTTTCGAAGTGACACCGATGAAGATGACGATGCTCCCCTCGTGCGGAACCCACTACTGGCGGTTCGGAAGAAACCGCGATCTGCCAATAGGAAATTTCCTTCGACCTCTCACATTACCCAAATACCCCAAACACTCTCTACCATTCGTTAATGGACCTCGTATGCCCTATCTCTCCTTGCTCTCTTACTGCATTGAGCCTCAGGCTTCATTCGCTTCATCGTTCTGGGAATGAATTGTCCCTCTCGGACGGACGATCTGACGGGACACGAGGGATGGAACCAGAATCCGCCAAGACTCGCCGCTGATCTGACGACCAGGGAAGACCTCAATGGCATTGTAAACCTACGAACGCAACGTAATGCCGGAAGAGCAGAAGATGATCGGGCGAGTGAACTGCCGGACGTTGAATTGCCTCCTGACACTTCCTCAGAGCGCCCTCCAGCCATCTGGTGTCAGGTTCCTCTTCCGGAGACGAGTGGCAAACAATCAACGGAACCCTTTACATCCACGTCCAAAGTCTCGAGGCGTTCTACTACCCTAGATACTACGACACCCGTTTCACATCGCCCCCGGCGCACTAAGTTCGTTGGCTCTCTTCATCGACTCAGAGGAATTCTAGTGAAATTCGGTAAATTCATTGGACCTGGGTTCATGATAGCCGTAGCATACATAGATCCAGGTAATTATTCCACAGATGTAGCAGCTGGTGCCTCGACGAGATTCAAGCTACTCTTCATTGTCCTTATGTCAAATGTGTTTGCTATCCTGCTGCAGTCACTCGCCGTACGTCTCGGAACTGTCACTGGGCTCAACCTTGCAGAGAATTGCAGAGCACATCTCCCGCGATGGCTAAACATCGTTCTTTACGTAATGGGGGAGGCTGCCATCATTGCTACTGACATTGCAGAAGTAGGTTGTCTGAACATCAAGTCGTCTATCTACAGCTGACATCTTGGAAGGTCATCGGATCGGCGATAGCACTTAATTTGCTCCTGAAGATACCCTTAGTGGCGGGTTGTGCACTTACATTGGTGGACGTCCTTATCATTCTCATTTTCTACAGTCCAGAAGGCTCGATGCGGCGCTTGCGAGCTTTCGAGTTCTTCGTTATGGCATTGGTCCTTGGCGTGGTTATTTGTTTTTGCATCCAGCTTTCTTACATTCGGGATACCTCCATTGGCGAGGTATTGAGGGGCTATTTGCCGTCATCTACTATTGTACAGGCTCAAGGCCTGTACCTAAGCTGTGGTATTCTCGGCGCCACTGTAATGCCTCACAGTCTGTACCTGGGCAGTGGTATCGTACAGACTCGTCTTCGACACTTCGATACGAATGCGGGAAACTTCTCCGCTCCTCTGCCAGGGCATGGAAATGAGCAGAAGGTTATCTACCGCCCATCACTTGCGGCAATCCGGTCGTGCCTCACGTACTCCACTGTTGAGATCGCTCTCTCACTCTTTACATTCGCGCTCTTCGTCAACAGTGCGATCTTGGTCGTAGCCGGTGCATCTCTCTCGACCAATTCCGGCGCCCAGAGTGCAGATCTCTTCAGCATTCACGATCTTCTTGCCACCACTCTTACTCCTGCGGCAGGGACCATCTTCGCTCTTGCTCTTTTGTTCTCAGGAACATCTGCGGGCATTGTCTGCACCATTGCAGGGCAGATGCTGAGTGAGGGAGCCTTGGATTGGACTATTGCACCATGGCTGAGGAGGCTGCTCACCCGCTCTATAAGCATCACACCAAGTATCATCATTGCCGCGGCAGTGGGCAAGAATGGACTCTCTGCGACACTGAATGGAACCCAGGTCGCCCTCAGCGTGGTTTTACCGTTCACTTCTGCACCATTGATCTACTTCACTTGCAGAAATAAGTATATGATAGTTGGCGGCTCAGAGCGAGCAGGTAATGACGAGGGGCTAGAGCGAGTGGCTACAGAAGAGCTGGAGCCGGAAGTTGAGGTGGTCAAGATGAGGAATCACTGGTTCGTGGCTGGGTTTGCAGTGCTGGTATGGCTGATTATCGCAATAATGAACGTGGCGTTATTGGTGTTTGTGGGTCTAGGGAAGGGATGAGGCACACAAGGCGACCTGCATTCCGGCGTGCAGGGAAGCATTTGCAAGGAGGCGTAAAAGTTCTCAGGAGAGCGCAGTTGCTGCTCACAGTCGCTAGAGTCGATTGCTTAGGCAAATACCTCCCTAAGAATGTTAATTCTAGTTTTAATCCTTCCAAGTCCGATCCAGATCCATGGCAGTAGCAGATTGCGTTGTGCAAAACTGCAGACTACGGTAGTCAACGCAGCAGAATGGACGTATTGATGTTGATTACGGAGCAATGACGCTCGCAGGTTGCATTTGGAGAACCGCACATTGAGGTATTCGACGCGATAGGATGGACCTGTAGAGGGGCAGGTTCGTATCATGGGAGTCTGTCCAATAATAGGTGCTCAATGCATCAAGACCTCGTAATGCCTGTTGCCCGTGGAATACTACTACCAACCCTCTTTCATACGCCTACGATATGCCACACCAACGCCGTGCACATAACTCACCAACCCCCTCCCCACCCCTCACCCCGCCGCCTCCTTCACCTTCCCCGCCTCGGGCGGCTCATCCACAAAACTCGGCACCTCATCCACCATAAACCCCGGCGTCTCCCCCACCCCCATCCCGGACGCAAACCCCCCCTCCATACCCGCCTCCTCCCCCAACGCCTCCAGCTCGGCATCCAGCTCCGCCTCATCCACATCCTCGGGCACATCGTAGCTCCTGCCCATGCTCTCCTGGATTTCATTGCCCATCTCGAGCAGATCCTGCATCTCGTCCTGCATGCGCTCGATCTTGTCAATGTCGATTTTGCCGTACTGCTGCTTCAGGGTTTTGTTGGTGGACTTCATGGCGTCGACGGTGGTCATGACGTTTTTCAGGTTGTCGGTCATCATGGAGGCTTGTTCCATATTCCACGACTGCTGCTGAAGCTGGTCGCGCTGGGATTCGTACATTTTGCGGCGTTGGAGGATTTTGAGGGCTTTTTGTTTTAGGGCGGATTTGCCGGGGCCGTCGCGCATTTTGCTCATGCGTTGTTGGTAGGTGGTTAGTTCGGCGTTGAGTTTGGCGAGCTTGACGTCGAGGGAGTCGACATGCGTGTCGGTCTATGGGTGGGGGGTGTTAGAGAGAGGTGGATGGGGGTGGGAGGGGAAAGAGGCGGGGTGGTACTGACGTTGGAGATGGCGCTGGAGAGGGTGGGTTTTGGGCCGGTGTTCTTGGCCCCGAAGAGGCGGTTCATGTTGAGGAAGCCGAGTTTGTATAGCAGATAAGAAGTGTCTCTTGTGCTCTAGAAAGCTAGCAGCTTTAATCGTGCGTGGTGTGCGCCGGGAATTTCAGATGTCGATTAGGCACAAGTCGTTGTGTCTGCCTGCTGCTCTTGACAGCTGACAAGGGATTCTAGAATTCGCTTGATATGCCTGTAGAGGGTAGAATACTGTATGTCAGACTCCGAGGTCCCCTGGGTCAGATAAGGCGGAACCCCTCTCTATGAAATAGATTTTGGGATTGCGAATGCGAATTGGCAGCTTGCAAGACATCGGAGACACTACAAGTCTGAAGCTGTGATTCGCTCCAAAAACCTCCGCTATAAGAGGCTATTTGCGGGTATCCACGTTGTTGTCGTTATTTAAGGGGTATTGTTCGGAGCGGGATGACCGGGGGGGAGCTCAGGCAGACAGTTGTAGCCAATTCTTGTGCATCACGTGGCCCATGAGATTTTGTCTTTCTCATGACACCTCTGTCCTTGTCTGTATTCGAGGCCATCTTACTAGACCAATATCCTAGAGGGGAGACGGACTGTGAGGCGCAGACAGCCAGAGCGGGTTGCCATCGAAAACTGAAAATTGCATTACAAGCTTTGGGAACTGCAGCACTGCGATCAACAGACGCCGACCACATCCTGCCATATCGATTCTCCTCATCCTTCTTGACTAAAGGTCATCCTCATCGTGGTAAGTAGCTGCCCTTCCAGACAGCTAGCAGGAGTGCTGCCTCGGCCGTGCGTCAGCTCAAACTCGTAGGTAGATGCTGACTATTCAAGCCACAACCATCCACAGGCTTCGAAACACAGTGGAACTGCTCAGAGGCTGGTTCAAATTGGCACCCATAACGCATGCTCCGATGAAGGTCTCACTCTATCATAGTATAGAGCTATAGGCCGACCTTTTGAATTGCCCGGACCGTTCGCATGAACCTGTCCAGCAATACTAAACCCTTCGAGTTGCGAAATCATATTCAGATAGACCATCTTCAGTTCATACATCTCCTTCAACATAATACACGATGTTCTGGCGTTTCGGCGGTTATGCGAACATCTCCACGCTCGATACCATTCTCGATAAGCCCGATGTAACACTTGAGGAGCTCCTGGATGAGTCGGACCTCATACAAGAGCTGAAGCAACACAATACGAAATTGATAGAGTACTTGAGGGACGAAAACGTACTACGGCGACTACTGGAATATGTCGTCGCTCCGCCAGCTCCAAGGCCTGAAGATGAGGATGACGAGGAAGAAGCCGAAGAGGCTTCCGATGCAAAGACGCTAAGTCCGATACGTTTGACTCCTCTACGGCGGAGAAGTAAAGACCAGAAAGAGAAGTCAAAGCGACAAGAAGAGAGAGACGAGTGGGAAAAGGCTGATAAGGCGCGGCAAAAGAATGCCTACTTAGCTTGCGAGATTCTCTCGTCCGAAACATGGTCGATTTTGGAAGCCATGATGGACAACCAGCAGCACCTAAAATTGTTCTGGGACTTTCTAAGGCGTGAGCCACCACTGGAACCTTCAGCGGCGGGATATTTCACAAAGATCAACGAGACGCTGTTGGACAAGAAGACAGAAGACACCCTGAACTTTGTAAAATCACTTGAGGGCATCATTCCGGCGATGTTACAACACGTGGACTGTCCAATGGTAATGGATCTCTTGTTGAAGATCATAAGCATGGAAAAGAGTGAGGGAGGGATGGGCATCGTAGACGTACGCAAACCGGGGTATTGGTAAACGCAGCGTCAAGACGTGTGCTAATATTAATCACAGTGGCTGCAGAGTCAAGACCTGATGCCTCTTCTACTTGCGTATCTAGCAAAAGAGTATCCGCCGGCAACGCAGACATCCGCAGGGGACTTTGTCAAAGCCATAATAACGATTTCCGCTAACGCGTCCCAAAACGAACAATCATGTATAGGTCCTAACAATCTAACGAGACAGCTTGTATCCGAGCCATGCATCGAAACTTTAATCAAGGACATGCTCCGGGGCGGTAATCCTCTCACAGTTGGCGTAGGGACCATCATCGAAGTGATTAGGAAAAATAACTCAGACTACGACCCAGACGTTGGAGCTGGAGCAGATTCAATCCCTTCAAGCAACGACCCAATATACCTCGGAACGCTTCTACGATACTTTGCTAAACACGTCCCTGACTTCATGGAATTGATACTCAGCCCTACACATACCGTTGCCGACGGCGACAACACAATGACCGTCAAGAGGAAAGAATTAGCGGTTGCATTTGGTAGCAAAATTGAACCCTTGGGCTTTGATCGTTTCAAGACTTGCGAGTTGATGGCAGAGCTTCTCCACTGCAGTAATATGGGCCTGTTGAACGAACGGGGAAGTGAAGCATTCGTCAAGCAAAGGGATCAAGAACGAGAGCGACTCAAGGCTGAAGGTTCTCTAACGACCTCAAGACCTCCGGCTTCAGCAGTCACAGACTTTTCCGAGGGTAGTGTGGGGTTTGCAAACGGTGATTCTGCTCCTGGTCTAGATTCCGGATCTCCTGAAGGAAATCGGAAGCTTGAAATAGCCAACAGTGTCGACGAAGATGGTTTCGAGGATGTTGGAACTTCGGCAGATTTGGCAGACGATATTAAAGATGACTTTGACGAAAAATCACCATTCGAGCTTGGCTCGCAATCTGAGCAGATTCAACCTCTGCAGAAACAACTGAAGCCACGGTTAGACCTGGACGAGGATTTTGTCGACGAATCTTTGACCTCCCCACGACTAGAAGCGCTAGACGAAGGTGAGGAAGAGCTGCCCGAGATATCAGAAGGCCTATCCTTTGAGCAGGAACCTGAGAACGAACCTGCGTCGCCCGGTCTCTCTTCTGAAGTTGAGAACTTAGACCTGGACAAAGAAGCAGCAAATGGGAACCATGATGTATTGAATACCTCAGAGCCTCATATTGAACAGGTCAACAGCCATGGACCGTCCTCGTCTGCCGCTGAGTCAGAAGCGCCACCTTTGCCGCAGCGGGGAGGTTTTCTAGACCCCAATCCCACAGATACCGATAGTCCAAGGGAACTTTCTCCTCATCCGGACGACAAGCCTGCCCCACTGTTTGCGGGTCGCTCTGACCAGGTCATGCAAGAAGAGAGCTCGGCGCTGGTGGCACAGCATGACATGGGCAGCGGCAATAGCCAGGATACTATTGACACAACTCTTGGCGAAGAGGGTGACAGCCAACGTTCGGTTCTTATGAGTGGCAATGAGCAAAGTTTCGCTCCACAGATTGAAAATGATGTCGATGGCCAACCGATGGTTGGAGATTTCTTGAAAATGATGTTCGTGGAACATAAGGTGGTACCTACGATACTGGTAAGTCAAAAGTACCCAGTACTACATGTGTGAACGAGAGCTAAATCCATTGGTAATCAAGGATTTCTTTTTTCGATTCCCCTGGAACAATTTCCTTCACAATGTAGTATATGATGTTGTACAGCAGGTATTTAACGGCCCCATGGATAGAGGTTACAACCGTATCCTTGCCATTGATTTATTCCAAACCGGACGGATCACAGAACGAATAGTCGAAGGCCAACAACGGAGTGACGAGGCGCAAGCAAAGAATAACATGCGATTAGGGTACATGGGCCATCTGACTTTGATCGCCGAGGAGGTCGTAAAATTTAGTGATAGGCATCCACCGGAGCTGCTGTCTCAAGTTGTGCTTGATAAAGTTACCAGTAAGGAATGGAGCGACTACGTGGAGAATACCCTCTCCGAAACAAGGGAGCGAGACAACGCAATACTGGGTGGCGTGCGACCTGACATGTCCGTTGGCCCACGACAAGCTGTCCTGAATGCAGTCAATGCCGCGCATGGCTTTGGTAGTGGTGGATCTTCCGCACTGGCAAATGCTGGTCTCAACGGCAATCCAGGCCTCGATTCCATGGATCTCGCCAGTAATGGCAGCGGTACTTCGACTGCCTTTGGACTAAGTAGCGGATCGCTACTCAGCGGCTTTGGAAGCTCAAGCGACGAAGAAGACGAGGAGATGGAAGAGATTGAAGAAAATGACGGATCCGGGGTGGGGAGTTCAGACCAAGTGGGTAACCTTTCTTTCAAGGATGTCGATATGAGTAAACGATGATGTATTACGACCTTGCATTGGCATATTTCTGAAAGCGACTGTTTGTCACACACTGGATTATGAAGACACGCGGTTCTGGTGGAGCGGGCTTGGGGACGGGATGGGGTTCTTGAAGTGTCTATATTTCTAGGCAAACTAGGCTTCGCCCTCTCCATCACACCTGTGAATGTCCATTGGACTAAGCCATCGGTTGCCCACCCTTCACATATCCTACCCTGCACTTTCCGTGTACCCCGCAATATATCTTTTCATATCCCTACCTTCCCCTTTCGTCTTGGGTACTTTATATACCATGTTACCCCTTTCCTACTTTCAAACTTCTCTTCACCTTTTTCATGTCATGTCCGCCATCACTCTCTCCACCGTGATCTTTTCATGCAGATCATCTACCTCAGCACCGCCTCCATCATCTCTTCGAACCCAAAGCTAACAATTCACTATAGTACTCCAACCCCCACCACCTCCCCCAACTAGCCTTCAACCCCACCCCCTCACCACCCACCGACCCTCCCCCCGCCCCACCACCACTAACCCTCCACCCCACCCGCGCGCGCCGCCAACTTGCCCACCAGCTAGCCCTGCACTCCCAACCCCAACAATCTCCCCAACAACCACAATCACCATCGAATACATCCTTCCTCCACACCCCCGACGACGACCCGCCCAAAGCGCCCGAAGGCATGCACCCCTTTAGAAGTCGTCTCTCTGATCTCGCATCTCCAGACGAGGAAAAAGATCGCCGCGATATGGCGGGCGAGGGGGAGGGGCTAGTAGAGGATGAAGAGGCGGGGTTGGAGGGGTTTGCGAATAGCCCCGGGGACGCGGAGGAGGTGGGGAGTGATGAGGAGGTGGTTGGGGGGATGAAGGAGGAGGGACATGAGGATGATTTGGGGGAGGTGGGGAGGTGAGCGAGGGAGGGGCTACGGCGGGTGGACCGGGGAGTGTGCGTGGGGAGTGAGGAGACCGGGGGTTTTGTAAGATAGGAATTTGTTCGTCAAGGGAAAGGCATGGCGCTTCTAGCATTGTACTTACAGCTTTACGACAATTTTATAGCAAGCGGAGGAGGAGGAGGGATTGTAGACACCTTTTCAGCAATGAGATTCTTATGCTGAACGATTATTACTTGATGGGGCGAGTGAGTGGAATGGGTGGCATATACAGTTCGTTTTTTCCCCTTCTTTAGGGGAAAGAGTGAGAGATATGTACTGTAGGCGGGGAAGATAGTAAAGGAGGGGGTTGGATGCTTGAACGCTTTCCTCTTTGCTTGGGGGTCAGGTACTTGCCGGATCCAGGTTCGGGTCCTCATGGATGTTTTCTTTGACTGAGCGAATATGTGGAAGAATGTCTATTATCAAAACATCGTCTCTATATCTATTGCCTTTCCCCTTCTCTCATCTTCCCATCCACCCTCTTCGAACCAAAATCCAAAAATTATAAACTATAAATCACAAGTCACATTTCGCATCTCATCCTTATCCCCCCCCCAACCCTCTCAGTCCATTGTCAAGGTTGAGGGGGGAAAAAATTCAACAGAAGAAAAGAATGGGGTGGTGTTTTTGCGAGTGGGCGAAGAAAGGCGAGGGCGTGAATTGGGATGGGTTTGGTTCGGGATCGGGGGATGGGGGTTCGAGGAGAAGGGCAACGCGAGAGGATCTCCTCAATGAATTGGGAAGCATTATGGAATGTCTTGGATGGATTTGGTGGGAAACGTAGAAGATGAGAAATTCAGGGTAGGAGATGAGAAAGTCGAGATCTAGGAGTTCGAGTTGTCGGTTGCTTGGATTGTTATGATTTTGGGAATGCCGTTCGTTAGCTTTGATGTAGAGTTTCATCGGCGTATTTAATAGGTGGTATGTTTTAGCTGTTTCGTCGTGCTGACTTGAGATTCTGGTCTTGGAATTGCGTTATCATTTGGAGATGTTTCTCTGCTGAGGAATGGAATGCTGGGAGCAGCTGTCTGCTAAGAAAAGCTTTGTTGTTGCTTGGAAGAAGCAGGCTTTTCCTTTCCTGAGGAGTAGGCTAAACTTGCTGCTGTATTGAGACGGCTAAAGGTTGGTTTAAAATCACGTATGGAATAAGAGTAAATGCAAATGTTGGTGAACAACAATCGATAGCCGAAGGTCGATACATCGAAACAAGAGACGTGTTGACTCAAGTTTGACTGACTCGATTTGTTTGTTTTTCTGACTATCTGTGTCGTTCAAGCTTTGCAATAGAATCAAATTTAACTATCAGCCTTTGTCAGAAAGTTGAAGCGACTGATTTATTCGTTTGCATATGTCGAAGTGAGATGTGTGATCACTCACAACAAAACAACGAGACTACGTGTCACTTTGATAGTTTACGGCCACAGTCTCAAGGAAGATTCAAAATGGTATACTAACTTTTGACCCTCACTAGTGAGGTTTGAACTTGAAGAAGCACTCTTTCAAAGGAGAGTTATGCTACAACGGCTGTCTCGGCTGCATCGTCGGATATGCGAAAAAAGTAAAGTGATACTCAAGGTTGTGATGATGCTGAGAGCGGAGACTTGTGGGATGGAGAAACGTTATTGGGGTGGTGGTGGTGGTGGTGGTGGTGGTGGTGGTTTCTTGACGGAATTTAGCAGCCTGCAAGAGGCAGAGAAGCAGCGTAAGGCAGGAAAAGATGTTTTCGAAGGAGAGAGATGACGCGAGAATGACGGTTGTAGTAGAGGAGAGTAGAGTGGACTTTTGGTGACCAAACACTTCGGATTGATTATGTCGAGGGCGTATAAGCGCTGCTAGATCCGTGCATCTGATGTAAAGATGCAGTAAAGGCAGGTTGGGGACAAAGAGCGTCTGGCAAGAAGGTAGCTGCGTGCAAGACGTCTGAACAGAAGCCGCCGATCGAGTAACAGATATTAGAAAGGAGTCAATTCGGAAACAATCCGAACGAAGAACGTTCAATTAGCGAGGTGTTATTACTAGAAAACTAAACCACCGGGTTGTTTGAATTGCTAGGTTTGGGCGTAGAGGTTCCTTCTTCCAGTTCATGCCGGGGGCAGCATAATCGATCGCTTGTGAGAACGAATAATGTCGGCGCATTACCACACAGCCAGCACTATAACTTTCACTTCAAGTTGTACCCTACCCAACATCGAACATCAAAATGTGGGTAGAGAAAGAAGGGGGTTAGTAAAATAAGGAGGCAACACCGGAAGGATTGCGCATCCGGGTGAAGGGAGAGAAGTTCATGGTCAAAACCTGAAGTCGTAACTCATATCTATTTGCCATTGCTGTGCAGGAGAGGGCGTTTCGGTCCTCGTCATACCCAGGGCGTACCATTACTATGTAATGCACATTCTGATTTGGGGATCAGGCCTTTTCCTGGAATTGACCTTGCTTTGGGCTCCGTAAGGACCTGACATGGAGCACACGACCTGGAGGACAATGTTCCATCAAGTTTATCATGTTCCGTTAATGCCCTATATATGAAGATGGTACGTAGAGCACATGTTTTAAACAAACAATCATCATTGTTTCTCGGGTAATTTTTCGGCGGAACGTTAAATGGCAAGTTCTCTGCGAATGTCAACATCGAGCAAGTTGTCCTTTCGAACTCTGAGAAGAATATCCATACTGGGGATCTGCTCCTAAAAGCCAGACTCGCAGGTGTTTCACGCTTATTCGATAATTGGAACCTTTTTGGGTTTTCAGACACCCACAGGAAAAGCGTCGTAGCGATCCGAGGGCAAACAAAATATCTTGAACCGTCTTGAACCATGGGGAAACTACGATCTTTGAGATGAAGGACTCGAACAATGTCGTCGCATTAAATGTAGGACTAACCACAAATGGTATCGGCCGGTGAATCACAACAATAGGCATGCTTCCATTATTGTCGGTTCCACCTTCGCTACCGACGACGATTCTGTACGACACAGAAGAAACATGGCATGACAGTCGGCTGTACTCCCACACATCCTCACACGGAATATCAAGCCTAGACGGGCTAAAATCTGATGCAAATGGAGTGACAAATAACCCAACAGGGGCGGAATGACGGAAGAAGAACGTTTCACAAGAGTGGATCTAGCGAAATAGAGCATCATTGTGGATGAGCTGGCAGAGATTGAGCGAGCTGAGACACACACGCCCGCAAGATTCATCTGCCTCCTGACGAAAGCCACTGTGGATCTCTGCTGCTGAGGTTTTCCTCCAAGACTACCCAGATCGAGTATCTGCCCATTTTTCAGCCCAGATCGATTTTGGCGTCGTGGCTTCAGCACTGGGTGGGGAATTAATTGCTCATTCAGAAATGGTCAAGTCGAAGCGAACTCTAATCTCACTCCACGATCGAAGAGAGCCGCGTTATTATTCAGCCCTTCGTAGACACCATCGATGTGGAAAAGGCGTATTTCTCCGTGATAGAGTAGTCCTCATTTGTAGTATCAGGAAAACATGAGTAAAGAATCTTGTTGGGGAACGCCGCGTCGAGAAGTACTCCGGACTTCTACGTACGAGTACACTGTACAAACCGATGATGAGATGATGACCAGTACTCTTTTCTGGGTCATGCTGATCGTATCGGAAAGGCAGGTTTGACAGGGCGCTTCAGCCCTTCCACAGTCTTCTTTTTGTGCACATGGGTTGGTGGTTGATGGTTGATGGCTGATGGCTGTGGTGATGGTCGCAAGGAAGACGCGGGAAAACGTGGGTTCGTTAGCCTCGGCTCGTCGCAGCTCGCAACCAAGCGACCAACCAAACAGAGTCAACCAAACAAGTACGAGTAAACATAGCAAGCGATCCTGCAGGGTCGGGAGTTCAGCCTGATTTGTTCAAGCTTGCTTGCTGCCGACTGCCAAATGGAAACCTGGGAAAAGTGGACGTGGAGCAAACGGAGCGGGTAAGTCCGCAAATCTAAACTACATAGAACTAAGTCGAGGTAATAGGATTAATCCTCGTCGATGGTCGTGCCTCAAAAGTCGGGTTCGTGATTAATCTCACCGTCTCACTTCCCCGAAGATAGAATACTTTCGTACCCTAGGAAGCGACCGAGGGGGAAAACACCGATGCTTCCACGATTCTGTCACGATGCACTGCAGCGTGTGGCTTGTAGTAGTAAATGTGATCAGTTCAGTATACAGGGTATCTGCGGCTTGTTGTGCATTGGTGGCCGCCGGCCCCAGGATCAGAACCATGGAATGCTCCTGTTGGCGCACACAGTACCGACAGGCAACCGTGGTATCTTCTCTTTGGCTGGTCATGGCCGGCAGCCCTTGATATGTACCGCTGCGAGCTGAGGTATGAAACCTGCAAGACCATGTCTGCGACTTCTGTGAAGCACAAATACGTTGCTGCACAGCGCTTCTGTCAAATTCATGCTCACGGTTAAGCCAGGGGTGTATACCGGGTCCGAGAACGCTGCTGCAGCGTGACGCATGATCAAACTGTCAGACGCGCATCTACCCAATGAGAACACATCACATGGAAGAGCGTAGAGATTTGTCATTCGTTGTCTGTTCCGGGTTTAGGCCTCTCATCGCCCATAGTTACCTCGTTTTATGCAGGTCACGACAGAGTAGTACCGTAGTAGATAGATAACGGATGAGTGAATGGCTGGTAGTGAGAGCTTCTTGTTACCTGGCTGCAGGTGACGATAGCATATCACCAGGGGGAGATCGAAAGTTAGTGAAGAGCAACCGATATGGGAAGACAAAGTTGGTCCACTCCCTATGTGCTACCTTTCCCATTTCTCATCATCGTACATGCTTTGCCGAGTTAATGACTGTATCCTTGAAGGGAACGGTTAGTAGAATTGTTCATTAGCTTCCCACCCCACTAGAGTCTGATAATGACAGCTTGTAAAGATGGCCATTGCAGAAAGCCGTCCTTCCTGATTCTTTCTATATTGATGTCTCGAACTGTGATGAATGCTGTGTAGATTGACATGAAAGCTTGCTAACCACACAAACACCGTAGCGTGTGCGCTGCACTCCCAGTACTGGAACTTGCAGGCAGTCCCAGGTTCAAAGGCGATGCCTTTTCAAATGAAGGTGACATTTTCGTAAGATTCACTAGTTCAGCAAAAGAGAGCTAGTTATTCCGTTGTCGCACGCGCTGGTCGCTGAATGCCTAGCGTCTGAATATGATATCTGAAAGAGACGATAATAATAAAAGAGGTCTGCGCGCATGGAACTTTGGGTGAGCGGCTAAGAGAATCCAATCCTCTGCGCTGAAGCTTCGGTAGGGTCTCATCCTGATAAGCCTCCAAATTCTCGTATGAAATTTGGTAGTTTGGACCAGAATAAGATGTCTCAGCGCCAAGGTGACGCCGTAGAAAAGCCAGGATATGGTTGAAATCCGGTTGCGCAAACCCTGCTTAAACTTATATCAGAAATCGGAGCACAATGGCCGTGTTCATATCCGTCGTTTCCCGCAAGGTTCTTGGCTTTAACTGGGTCGATGGTGCGGAAGGACAGGAATACTGGGCACTGTATAGTTTGTATATCCTAGGCGCAGCTCGAGCGACGTACCTTAATCAATCAAACATTACTGCGAGTCTATGAATGGATCGGGAATGCTTATTTGGTCTCATGGCGCTTGGCTTCAGCCTTGAGTGGATCGCAGAACCAATTTGCTCCAAGCCTCAATTCGAAGCCATTTCAGCCACCTTATTTGTGCTAGCATGTAGAGCCTGCTATTGCCCACCGATCTGGCGCCATGGAAGGTCAACCCGGAAACAATGAGAAAGAACGTCAGTAAAGCCGGACGCAGTTCCTGATTGAGAAGCGCCTCTTTCCCTCATAGGAATTCGCCCTCGCTTTCACTTTCTCGACAATTCCAATTAGCTTCCTTCCTAGGCTCGACATGCTTGCGAGAGCAATTTCAAGATGCAGGCGGCGTCCTTCATGCGTGTGCCCGCTCTGTCTGAACCGCATGGCTAGCATTAGCTGCTAACCGACCTAGCGGAGTGTAAAGATTGCCGGTGGACAATTCAGGCTTTTCCGGTACGCTCAGTTCACTGAGTAAGTAGTCGACTTGACTTGATCCGGGAGCTGGTTGACTCGATCTGTGTGTTGCGGCATCATCCCGCCGCGCACCACACGAACAGTCGACCCGGACACCCATCGCGCTGCGGCCTAAATGGGGTCAGCACTGCGTGATTTCACCCAATAGGAACATGACGATGTACGCTCCCATGGTGTTGAGTCTACTACGGTACCAAGTCGACTTAGCGAGAGGCTTGCCAGCAGGGCTTTCCATGCACCACCGTGCAATGCCGTTGGAATTCCTCCCACTCTCCACAGACCTTCATCATGGCTGTTTGTAATTATTCCCCTGATTCGGAACCCTTGGTGAAGTCGTTGTTCATATGTGCTTCTGTGAAGCAAAGCTTTAAGTACTTGTCGTTGTATCTCATGGTTCCGGATTGACTAGGGTTCCTCCCCACAACTGGCATGTGCTCTTTCCTTCGCGCCTGCTCCACGCATCGTCACACTAAGCACTCAGCACCCGAACATAGAGCATTAATATTTCCAAACTTACTTTTCAAAACCGTCATTCCCTCTCGCTCCCTATTTCGTTCAACGCGCAAAATTGCGTGGCCTGCTGCTTGCGTTGCCCTAGAACCACTTGAAGCCGAAGAGTGGTACAAACAATAAAAGTCGAGTCTCAGGATCTGTTTGTCTCTGTCCGCCGTTGCAACAGTATTCCACCATCAAAAGACCAGGATTCTTCCGGCCGGTCAGCTGAGTGGAATAAGTGATACCTGGCCCTTTTTTGATCGACTTCAAAACGGCCTCCAACTTTGATTAAATCTCTCACCCTTAAGGGGCCCATACTGGACCAAAGTTTTGGGCTTCATAGACACCTATTGTCCGCCCAGGGCGTGGATGCAGATTTCCTGGACGACCAACATATGAGGATCATCCGGACACTATTTGAGCAGAATCTGTGGATCATCCTGATCGCGTGTGCTGGAGCGGACATTGATTTGCTGAAAGGTCTTCTACTATATTCTTGATCCAATCGGCTCCCTTAGGAGAGGCGCTATTCGATCTCGCTACCAAAATTCGACCATTGTCCAGTGCGCTTTCTGTTCAAAAATCCACTCCACAACCCGGTTCGAGCCTTGATAGAGCAAATTCCCGCAGGCATCGTATAGTCATTCTCGAAAAGCGCTTAACTGGACCACTATCAGAGAGGACTGAACTCGAACACAGAGGTTTGCACACAGAGCTCGGGCTCAGCTGATACCATTGATTCAAGGTAGCCAAGGAACTTTTGAGCATCCTACCCAACTTACTCTCCGCCCTGCATGTATGAGAATCAGGTCCCTGGTAATCCCTAGCCAGTGTGCCCGTAAGCAAGATTATCCCCTTAATAGTCACTGCATTCTCACCTTCGAATTGCCATTTACGAGGGCCACGGATACTGTAAGCCCATAACTTCATCCCCCTTGGACTTCGTTATCTTGTTCTTGGCTCCTAGTGGAAAGCCCCCTCATCGTACCAGGGGTCCAAGAGCCGAGTCAGCTGTACCAAGGGTTTCTCCCCCGAGATCCACCATTTTGGCCCACGTTAGGGCTCTCCACGTAGCTATACCATCTCGATGAGCACAAAGCTGGAGTCAGTGGCTAGGACATTTATCACGGACGAGATCTTAGGTCTCTCAGGCGGGCCGGACATTACTCAGTCTCTCGGCCACAATACCCACGGCTATCATCCGGTTTTGTGAAGAGGCGGGAAGGTCTGAAGCTGTTAAGGCGATCCTTCGAGGAGTTGCTTTGTTATAAGCGGGCAGACCCGATATCCTTGGGCCGTCGTCTGCTTCACCACGGGTATCCCTTCAGTAATCGTTGATCCCACAGAGACCTGGGTGAAGTTGGGTTCGTTCCACCCTCGATGAACATCCAGGTTCCCGCGTATGCGGTTCCCTACCAAGAAAGGCTTCCGAGGTACGGCAGCATCTCCAAATCTCGACTTCACGCCTGTCATACCCCAGGATTTCGACTGACGATGCTGCCCCCTAGCGATGCCTACACCTTGACAATCCGGCAAGGGCCCGAGCGGGCAAAGGTCGCTGGGGCAAAAGAAAAAGGTATAGTAGTCCGCAAACTCTGCGCCAGCGACTCTGCTAATCAAGTATATCTCTACTCTAGATCGCAAACCCGTTGACCCTCCGCCCATAGTGCAACTCCAAATCAGAGATCAGTCGGATCCGGCGCAGTGAGTCGGTCAAACCAAATTCCGCGACGGGAGATACTGATATCTCCAGGAACTACCTTCAAAGCCCTTACTACTTCATGTGTTGCAACCTTTGTGACGTCGCCCATGATCCTCCAGCGCAATATGCTTCTCAATCAACTCTTGCAGGGTCATTAGTTTCCTCTCTCCATAGACTTAAAGATGTGGATAATACCGGTATCACGCTCTGCAAACATCTATGGTTACTAGCTTACTGATAATCTGATTTAGACGCGGGCTTTTTTGTTTTCGGCGATCTTTCCGTGAAGGTTGAAGGCGAGTATCGCCTTCAATTCAGCCTGTTCGAAATGTGCAAGTAAGTCACCCGAGATGTGAATTGACTTGATGAAAGCGATGAGCGTTGGGGCTGATGAGTATGCGAAGAACCGAAGTCATTTACATCAAGTCAATTGTCTCTGAACCATTCATAGGTAAGTTTAACGTGGACCGGGAGTTGGGCCCCTTCTGAACAAGCTAATTGTCTTCCAGTCTTTGCCCAGAAGAATTTTCCCGGCATGTCGGAATCTACCTTCCTCTCTCGCTCTTTTGGAGATCAGGGGGTTCGACTAAGGATAAGGAAAGAGCCCAGAACATTACTGTAAGGTCCTTCCCCACTTTTGCCTCAGAGCCCTCTGACCGTCCCTCAGCAAACGACCAGCCCCCTCAAACCTGCGATCCGAAGATTTTCCACGTTCTTATCCCCACCACCAGCAGTCGTCACAGGCTAGCGGTGGCCCACTACAATCACAGCAGACGCAGGTTGGGAACTATGGCCCTTTATCCTCTAGAACCTTCCCAATGGACTTCGGCGAATCGCCGTCAAAGCGTCAGAGAACCTCGATAGATGTCGGCGACCGAGTCATTGATGACCAAGAATATAAATATGGTGGAAGATCATATGTGGAGCAGCGCGGGCCTCATAGCGCATACTCTTCGAAACCGCCAACTACCAACTATGGGTCGGGGTACTTTTATGGTCCACAATCCGCTCCGAGCTCAGTATCCGAGTACTCTTTCAAGCACCAACGCACACAATCCTCGTCTACCTCTTCCCCGTACGTGTCTCCCCGCACTGAGATACCCGGGTACTCATCATCCGCGCCAAATCCATTCTATCAGCAACAGACAAGGGAACCTCTTTATAGCTACCAGCAAAGCCAACAACCCGACTACCAGCATCGCCAAGTACCACAGCTTGCCCAACCGGTAGCACCACTCCGCCAGCACCAATTACTCAGTCAGCCACAGTCGGGTGACTCTACAACATATTCACGAGCGCTAGAGATGGACGACCGCTCTGCAATACAATACAGAGTTAATCCGGTACCGCTACCCAATCAGCCAGTATACTACCCTACCACTTCACTGCTACCTTTCCCCGAACGACCTATACCGTTAGGCCAGAGCCGTCTACAACCATTGCAGGCGCCCATGCCGAATGTGCTTCCTCCTCTGGAATCTACCGTCACACCCGGGCACGCTCGAGAGGCCGTAACCCAAGGCCGTAGCGAATATGCCGTTCCCACTATAGAAGCGCATGCTTTTATGCCCATTGCCAGCCAGTTAAACTCAGAAAGAGGCCAGGAAAGCTATGCGACACAATCGGTTGATTGTACATCTGCAGCGCATCTGAAGCGTGACAACGGTTAACAGAGTTGTTTGAACAACAACGGGCCGAAGTGTCATACAAACTTGAAGGCTGGTAAAGTGGTACATTAACCAAGTCAATATACATTTCGAACTTTCGAGCCGTCAGTACTCTCCGCTGTGGCATAGCTAAGTTTTCAACCTGCTGGAGGTCGATCTCCGGAACACAAAGTCCCCGATTGTCGGGTTTCCGAACCACGGGCTTAAAGACTAGGATCGTTCACTATCTTCAGAAGACTAAAACTTGCGTCCATCTCTGATTTAGACAAACAAGTCCAATCGAACGCGCCACGACACGCGTAGTTTATAATTGAGGGCTATGCTTGAACGAAACTATGGGCAAGACCATCCTCGAATCACCTAAACACAATTTCGCAGCTTCCAGGCGGCGACATCATCATCATCATCATCATACGTATCATCAGATTTAGCCACCCTACCTTGTCAATTTCGATTGGAGGGCAGACCGCTACGATTAGTCAAGTCTCGAATGTAAGAGTATAGAGCATTGATATTGGGTAGCGGGCGCTGTTGGTTTTATTTGACTAAGTTCTTGTTCACTATAGAGGGTTTTGATCATCCTGTACCACAGTATATCTTGCGGTGGCGCTAGGGTCTTGAGAAGCATTCTAAGGCGCAAAAAATTGATGGTCGAGAAAATGAATTACCAATCGCCAGTTTCCGGTACCTCTTTCCTTCTCTGATTGACAGACTTAGCGGCGATAAACAAAATTCTCCTTTCAACATACCCAACGTCAAACATTTCCACGATACCTACTTGTCTCAATAGCATACATAGCATAGCAGCCTAATTATTGAGCATCAGATACGTCTCTCGAATTCTTGTGTTTCTTCAAGATGGAGAACATTTCCACCATCAAAGATCTGGATGTTCGTGCGATTTGGAATGGTTTGCAAGATGGGGTCGTCCAAGTCAACATTAGCATTACGGTACGTATGGAGCCCTTCAAGATATGACGCTAGTTAACAGGATCAGATCGACGGTCGACCTGATACTCGTGTTGCCCTCCTCGACATCACCAATGAGCTTATGTATAATAGCTCAGTGCAGAGCATCCGAAAGATCCCTAGTATGGCCACAGCTTTGGTCCCGAATTATGTACAGCAACACTCAAGCGAATTCTCTGGCGACACTTTATTGACCTCTGATGCGCAAGAATTCCTTGACACTAGCCAGATGCAGGAATCAAGCGTCTACGAAAACGATGAGAGGCAGGTCGAAGTCAGGAAGGATAACCACACTTGGCCAATTCAATATATACACGAGCACTCATGTGAACTCCTGGGAGACGCTTTAGATGTACAGAACGCTGAAGCTCCTCTCTACCTACCGCTGCATACTCCTCGCGTTGGAAACTACATGGCTAGGGGCGATTTAAACACACCGAAGCGACCTCATCGCCTGTTCCCACTAGTGTGTTCTAGTCTTCCTCCGCAAATGCCGAACAACGGCCACAGCCAAGTATCACCGCCACAAAATTATACAGACTCGGAGCCTTCTATTGGAAAAAGTCGCTCCACATCCGGCGGCACAGTCGAGATTCATCCGCCATCATCACCCACCTTGTCATCAAATGCAAGCCTCAGGGACGGTAAGTCTATGATCCGGGTTCTAATTTCTCATGTATCGGCATGAGACAAAGTTGCGGCTCTTTCACTTTCAATCAGCAAGGACGTCCTCTATGGGAAAGTAAGAAGACTAATACTTCAACTTATTACCAGCCACAAACACCCCTGACAACTCGAGATCCACATGCCAGAGCGATTCCTCGACGCCCAGATATTCAAATAGGGTTATTCGGGGGAAGGGAACACCGACAAAACCACCTTGGAGGTACCCTAACCACCAAGATTTCGCCCTGAAGAAGAAGCCGGTAAATAGTCCATTTCAACCTTTTCGGTTTTCGCCCCCCGAAAAGAGCACCTCTCCACGGAGCACTTTTGACATAGGACTTGGCACGCAACACCCGAGCACTGATGAGCTAATATCAAAGTCCATGGAGTCACTGCCTGGTTCCCTGGATAACCTAGGACTTGGAACCCCAGGAAAGACGTCAGAGTTAAAGCGACAACGGTACACCGTTGGGAGGGCAGGCGGACCAAAATTCAAGCCAAAGACCAAAAATGATATACTGAATTACAGGTATTACGGCAGCGTACCTTTATTCGCTAGGTCTTGCCTTAGTTTTCCATCCCATTTTTTAGGCCACAGTGCTCAGGAATCCAATGATGTGCTCCAATGTATGGAAGACTCTAGCTCTGAGGATCCAAACCCTGCGGAGAGTAACCTAACCCTCGGAAAGACAATTCGAGATCCCTCTAGATATATCGACCAAACCTCTGTGCATCATCTTACTAGGTTACCTTCGCCAAATATCTTCCCGAGAGTATGGCTGAGAAGGGAGGAATCAATTCAAATGACCTCCTTGCGAAACCCAACTCTAGAAGCGAGTGTAGCGACGGAACCCTCTTGGACGAATGACGATGGCAAGCTTTACTTGGTGTTTGCGCGAGATGTTACAGCGGGAATTTACCAAGTGGAACTCGGGGCCAGTTTGAACCTCTCCAGACCTGACCGTTGCGGCTGGCAGAGCTTCAACGTCTGCGGTCTGCCTAACAATGAGGGTAGAGAGACGACGGGAGGGTTTGAATTTATTGTCAAACCCAACCTCGACATATTAGAGATTCCGGAACTTCAATATGATTCAAGCCATCTACTTGACGCTCGGACTTTAAGGTCGAAGGAGCTTATTGCCAGATTTCGTCTGGTTGACCCATTATTACTATATCTCCGATCGAAAGAACCTATCCGCGAAATCGACAATTGGAACACCGCCGTCAAACTTTACACTGTTCCTACGTGGTCTACGATTGAAGGTACGCAGATGAAGCACCATGCTAGCCTGACATTTGAGGTACCAGATCGCGATATTTGGGCGGAAAAGGTCAAGTTTTCAATCATGGTCAAATACGGACCTAACAAAGGCCGCATTTCCACCTTGGAAACGGATGAAGATTCTATCTTCTTGGCAAACGATAATAGGCTCGTTTCAAAACCAGGACTGCATGCTTCTGAAGTAGAGATTTCGATCATTCGCAGTATGCAAAATTTGGAAGACCCATTCGACCTTTACTTCGTACTCAACTATCCTGATAGGGAGTATGTAACGATATCGATGCCCATACTCCGTCCGAAAGTGGGGACAGTACTGTCAGAATGTATGATGTTACTCAAGGCTTCGCCACCCCTGTTTCTCGATCTCCTGGCGAGAGGTCATTGCAGTACGTGGAAGATGACGGAGCATTACAAGGACGAAGATACTTGGATGTGCCTCGAGCGGGTCGCTATTTCTCCGCTGTTTCCGCATGGCCTCAAAGATGACGCTATGGTTACGCTTAGGAAGCTTTGTCCTGTGCACTATGACGCTCTGGAAGCCTCCGATAATCCATTGCTCGCGGAACATCTTTCAAACGTAGTCAAACAGCTTGACATCAAACTCGAGAAAGTCTTCGGGGAAGAGCTCGAGTGCCGCATGAGTCTTGAAATCCAGATTGGTACTAGTTGCCGTCTTTTAACGGTCGATGACTATGATTGGACTCCATGGTTCTTTGTCATTGATGGACGATTAGCGACGGAAGAACATGGGGAATGGCGAGAGAACGAAGAGGGCTACAAGACCCTTTTCAAGTCTTCCACAATGACGACTGGTCAGATCATCAGATTAGAGATGCACTGGAAGGAGCTAGTAATTTCGGATAAATTCAAAGGCGAAGGCGTGGACCAAAACAAGATCGAGTACAAGATACCAAGGATCCTTGGCAAGGTCATACTAAGTGGTACCATTTTGTGTAGGATCGACGAAGGTACGTAAACTCAAAGGCAAAACCGGTCTCTAGGTTTGAAATTTGTACTAACAGAAAACTTCAGGGGCCCTTGTCTTGAATGATGTTAATAAGGAAACGAGCTATCAATTTCTGGGTTTGTATAATCTCGACACAACGAGGCTGCCAGAGATGCAACCAGGCTACAACATGACGCTGTCCTTCTTTCGGGAGGTACGCCCACGTTCTCTTCCAGAGCCGCCTTGTGAAGTTGCCGTCCACTCGGAGAAGATACGATTTCTTAGTGGGTATCCTTTGTCAAGGCGAAGGGTTCGCTTTGAAGATGAGGAATCCGATAGCTCTGGTGAATCCTGCGAGGTGACCATGCCCTTCAAGGATGCTGAAGAGGACGCAGCCAGTGATGTCTCGTCCGCGTTCGACGAAAATACACCTCTCATCTCCGTCCCCCGGATCCGCGATTCTGTTCTTGTTCAATCCCAGCATGCCCAACGATGGGCCGATAGGAATAAGAACTGTTTGTGGTTGACTTATTCATGCCTCAACCGAATTCCTGGATACCTACTTTTGGGCTACATATTTGTTCTTCTTACAGGCATAGGATCAGAAACCATGACAGATATGGGGGGAAATTCGCATTGTTTTGATCCTAACAACATTATATCTGACCTTTTGCCGTCACCAATAGCAAGCCTCCGATGCTACCGTGAGCCCTCGCAAATTGGTATGTCGTACAACAGTACATCAATTGGAGGATGGAAGCAACCGAGAGAAGAAGACCCGTCGATCAACAAATGGGATCCTATTTCCGACGAGGGGACAACGAGTACAAAGCAGCCCCAACCTGCACCTGCATCTACGAAGATCGCTTATGTAGACTGGATTGATCGAGCTCTTGGGTGGAAGGCCATTCGAGAATGATAGGACGATTGATGTGGAATTATGGTTACGGCAACGATCGGTTACGAATATAGTAGGACATAGGATAATGGACAAAGCACGATGGAGCTGCAGCGTCCTGTACAAGTCGCTAGCAGCATCAAGTACATGTATGCTTAGTATGCGTTCCATAGACCTCGCAAGCATGGTTGGTGTAACGATTAATTTCCTTACTCTCTATCAAGTAACTGTGGAGGCAATGAATGACGGGCAGGCGTGACTTCGGCTGCTGTTGCTCGGTGAGACTGCCTTACCCCCATGCCCATCGCCAATCTCAGATTTTCAAACGCCATCCCCACAAACACATCGCATCTATCTACTCGTACGGGCAACACGATATGCCTCGACCTTGATGTACCCCACACGATCGGCAAGGAATCTAATGCTCGCCGTCGGTCGCGTAGGTGCACCTCGAGAATGGCTGATGCGAGCGACTCTTACGTGCGCTCAGACGGTCCTATCGTCTAGCGGGCGCGTTTTGCGTCCCCGGGTTTTGGCGATGTAGGTTGGTTCCGGTCTTTGCCTTTTTTTGGTTTGCCCCGCTTTGTGTTTTGTGATCTATGAGTTTTGGGGTATATATAAGGTATGGTTGAAGTGTAACTTTTACATATATATATATTTGATCACCGAAGAGAAAAAAGAAAAAAAAGAAAAATCGGTCTCTTATCGCTTCGGTGTATTCTATCTAGTTCTCCTCGGTGTTTGTTTGCGAGTAAACCGTCAGGATACAAACCGAGAGAAGGGACGACGCAACCGTTCATTTATCCTCCGAATCGAAGGAAGCCGGGTATGGCGAGTCAAGGTATGTAAATCTTGGTGTTCTGTGAAGTTGGGGTTGCGGCGTTGGATCTTCGATTGGGTTGCCAAGACGTGACCCTGGCAGCTCAATATCCATGAACCCTTTCCTTAACCTCTTGCCCGAGAAGACACCGCTGAACTAACACTCTCCCTACCACCTAGACACCTTCTCCCTCGCCCTCTCCCAAAACAAATCCTGGGCCCAAAACACCTCCTCCGAAAAGCCCAACCTCTTCCCCACCCTCGCCAAGGGCCAAACCCCCCAAATCCTCTGGATCGGCTGCTCCGACTCCCGCGTCCCCGAAACCACCGTCCTTGGCCTCCAGCCGGGAGACGTCTTCGTCCACCGCAACATTGCCAACATCCTGCATCCGGGCGACCTCAACGCCCTCAGCGTCATCAGCTATGCCATCGTGCACCTCAAGGTCGCGCACGTCGTGGTCTGCGGGCATACGAGCTGCGGTGGCGTAAATGCCGCGCTGGCGAACCAAAAACTCGGCCTTATCGATGCGTGGCTGATGCCGCTGCGGAGCCTGCGCATGCGGCTTGCGCGGGAGATGGAGGGGTTGAGTCAGACCGAGAGGGCGTTGAGGCTGGTGGAAGCGAATGTGCGGCAGGGCGTGCAGACGCTGAAGGAGAATGCGGATGTGATTGATGCGATGCGGGACAGGGGGGTGGTGGTGCATGGGCTGGTGTATGATGTGGCCTGCGGGGAGTTGAAGGAGTTGGAGATTGACGAGGGGGAGGTGGAGGGGAGGGAGAGGGTGGAGGCGTTTGGGACTAGTGCGGACGGGGGAAGGCCGAAAGGGAAGGAGGATGAGAAGCCGAAGCAGGAGGCGGCCTCGGTGGGGGGGAGTGAGAAGGTGAAGAAGGATGAGGCTGTGGGTGGGACGGCGCACGGGGAAATACCGAAGCGTGAGATTGGCGGTGGTAACGTAGGTGCTGTTTGAGGGGCTTAGAGTGCGATATCTGTTTCAATTACTCGCGGACGCTTTTCGACGTCTTTGGGAAGATAGTTGGCCATATTAGGCAATCAGACGTCGAGTCTGTCGCTATCTACCTACCTAGGTAGGGGGCCTACAAAAATAACGGGGGTTAGTGTGACAAGTCAGAACGCGCAAGGAAAAACCTGCTAGTTGAAGTACACCAGAACGCATAATCCACCTTCGAGCATCACCATCAGCACATTTCAAAATTACCAGCCTGTCAATGTGCGATGTCGGTATTCAATTGTGATACGCAATGTAGCGCTAAGCTCGGATGGATGAAAGCATCCAGCCTCTCAGTTGCATGGTATCGATACCAAACGGCATCCTTGAGTTTGGGAGCTCTGTAAGTTCAATTAAATCGATCACCGAAATCTGATATAGTGCTCCAGTCCTAGACGCAGTGACAATGTCAGACCATGAATGCAATGACGAAGCCTATGCTTCGGCCTTGATCACGTACACAATACGTGGGGACACACGTCAAAGTGCCACCTTGACTCCAACTGAAGGATGCGACTTCCTCGATTTCCTCAGGGTAGCCCAAACTCTGAAGATTGACTTTCTTCCACTCACATGGCAGCCAGCGCTAGAGAGCGCTGGGGAAGGCGGCACAGCTACAATATGTCAAGCACTGATGAATATCCAGCTGGCTTTTGCATTCAAACATCTTAAGCGTCCCCAATCTACTATAGAAGAGGTCCGAAACTGGCATGCACTTATAGCAGAAATATCTATCCTCGGTCATCCAGCCATTAGGCAACATCCTAGTGTTGTGAGCATCGAAGGAATCTGCTGGGACGTTGATGCTAGTGGAGAGAAAGTATGGCCAGTCTTGATATCTGAGAAGACCAGATGCGGTGATTTGAAGAGATTCATGACTACAGGTGCTGGAAAAGAGCTGAGTATTAAGGCCAGACTTGATATACTGTTTGATGTTGCTTATGCAGTTAGAGATTTGCATGCCTATAGTGAGAGCTTCGAATCTACCTGACAGCCATGCAACTAACAACAAGAGGTGTCATTCATGGTGATATTAAGCCTGAGAATATCTTGGTCTTCTGTGAAAACGAGAATCAGTATGTGGCAAAAGTCACGGACTTTGGCTATTCCACAATGTTTGCAAGAGACAGCGACAGAATTTTGATGCCTTATAGCAAGCACTGGACGGCTCCAGAGTATCATCATCGAGGATTTACGCCTATGCAAGCTAGGCAGATGGATGCTTACTCGTTTGGCATGCTCTGTCTTTGGTTACTTTTTGATAGAATGATGACCGACCGCGAAGGCAATATCAAGGAAGACCCAGAGATCTCAGAAGACATTGTAGAATATACCTCTGACTTGACTGAAAAAACCCTGCATCTAAGCGATCAGGTCAACTACAGTCTTCACAATCTTTTCAAGCTATCACTGTCCAAAGATCCAGCGCAGAGAACAGCGGATTTCAGCACATTCTTAGAGCTCTTATCCTGCCGGTAAGAAATATTCTAGTTTTTGAGAATGTTGTTAAGATAACGCCAGATTCCAGGCCCTTGCTCCTCCTTTAAATAATCTAATTATATCTCCCAAGAGCTTCCAGGTAAGTCCAACTCAGATATCTGCGTTAGATAGCCGATCTTTGTCGAATGAGTCAATAATGTTTAGGTCTCTCTATCGATACCGCAGCTTCTTGATGCTCACTACAGCTTACGTTCCTACATCACTAAATGCCTGAAGGAAAGAAACGACAGCTCTTCTACTGATAATGATGATGTTTTGAATCTTGCTATATGTTATGAGCTTGGCTTCGGTGCTCAAAGAGACACAATGAAGGTCAGAAAGATTCTGGAAGAAGCCGAAATACCAATTAGAGCTCTTGAGAATACAATTGAACAGCTCAAAACGGACCTGCACCCATCCGAGTTCCATGAGGGGAGGTTCAGGGAGCTCTTTGAACAGCGTCAAGCTCTAGAATTAGATTACAGTCACCAGTATCGCAAAGAGCAGCGGGTGGCCGAAGCTGAAACACGATATCAAGAGGAGATTGAAGCGTTAGGATCTGTGCTTGGTGCTGATCATCATCTCGTTCAAAAATTAAGACTTCAGTTGTTCCTACTCCTGAGCAATGAAGAAAGATGGAACGAGGCGGAGAACGTACTTGTTCCGATGATAAACATCAGCAGGCAAGGAACACATGAAGGTCCAAATACAGGGCGCTTAATACCGTACTTGGCAGCAATATATAGAAAGCAAGGGCGATTGAAAGAAGCCGAGGAGCTGGACATAGAAATCGTACAAACTAATGAGAAAGTGTGGGGAGTACAGCATCCGCAAACCCTCATTAACAAGACCGGTCTTGCATCAACGTACAGAAATCAGGGACGGCTAAAAGAGGCCGAAGAGCTAGAGCTCGAAGTCATAGAAACAAGCGAGAAAGCCTTGGGAACGGAACACGAAATCACCATGGTCGGTCTTGGCAATCTGGTATCAACATATTTCTATCAAGGGCGGTGGAAAGATGCAGAGGAGTTGGCGTTACGAGTTGTAGAGATAAACAAGAGGGCCTTGGGAGCAGAAGATCTACAAACACTGACGAACATGATATATCTCGCATCAATATTCAGGAAACAAGAACGGTGGAAGGAGGCTGAAGAAACGGGGAAGCATGTCCTCGAGACGAGTAAAAAGGTGCTCGGATGGGAGCATCCACAAACACTGAACAGTATGGCCAACTTGGCTGAGACATACTGGACCCAAGGGCGGTTGAAAGAAGCCGAAGAGCTGGAGGTGCAGGTAATGGAGATAAGCAAGAGCGTCTTAGGAGAGGAGCATCGGGACACGTTGAGAAGCATAGCTAATCTACAGTGGTACCAAGATGCAAGATACAAGAAAAGTGAAACGATCTCGAGGAGCTGGATCGCCAACATGTGGAGACGAGGCAAAGAGAGGCTTCATCGTGAATAGCTCGAAAATTGAACTGCCTTGCAAGCTTCACAACAAGGTGGATGGAGTGTCGTTCACTGTCTGTGAGTGCAAAGAACCTGCAGTAAAGCTGAGACAGATTCTGGTCAGGCTGAATCAGATAGTAGATCAATTGATACCCTTCTCCGAATACCCGTCTCCTTGTTTTGGACTGCCGAGCCCAACATCTGGATCCTCCCCGCCAACAACGGTGGCGTTGTGAGTGGCTGCCGCTTTGTAAATCTCACCCGCAGTCACTGCTGGGACACCACCAACCGAGCATCCTGGAGGTACGAAGGAAGCGTGCCGTTCAATTCCTCTTGAGTTGTGAGTCCAAATGGACAGGGAGTTTGGGGCGGTGGATCTTCGGAGCCTCAAAAGTTGTTAAGCAAGTCTAGGGGATTATGGGGCCCTGCGTCGCATAGTGGTGGCCACGATTAGTCGTTCGATTAGGAACATAGTTTCCAATTAGGAACAGTACCCGCTAGCCTAGTTGGGTCTAGCGCCAATTGCGGCACAAAACGTACCTTAGCTTTCTACTGTAGAAAACACACCTTTATGCAATTTTCAGATTTACGCTTCATCACTTAGTAAGAGAGAGGATATTTCTCGAAGCCGCAGGTAAATTTCCTATCTTTTCATCAGCTGGGTCTACAATCTATTTGAGCGCGTGCGCGCGAAATTTGAGGAGGGAGCCGACTTCGGAGCCGACGGCACGTTGAGCTGGAGGGGGGGATGTGGCAGCTATTCTGGAGACCTGCAGTAAGAGCGCTCCAACTGAAGCAGAAGTCGAAAAGAGACAGCCCGAACGTTTGAACTTATCACCGACGAACGCCGCTGCTACGCCAATAGCAGAACAACCGCCGTAGCAGAATACTACTTCCGGAACTAGAACACCGATGTTGAGAAAGTCATGCGTTTCGAAGTGAGAGTTCTATCGCGATGATAACATAATCACTAGCAAACATTCTTTTGAGACGTCATCTTCCGTTCCACACATATTGTCCCAGCTTGCATCTCTTACCCGTAAACGTGAGAATACCGCGAAACTTCTTGTCGTGTTGCCGCAAAAGATGCGACTAACGGTGGTGAGAATGGCTTCCTCCCTGCAATTAGGCCAAACACTTGTTGGCCGAACCGGAATTTCCTATCACCTTCAAAAGGTCCTTTACGAGAGGGGAACTGAGAGTGAAGGAGGTATGCACAGGCTATGGCTCGCTCTGTGCGTTTCGTCCGACCTACAGGTTCTCAGGGTATTTGAAATATGTTCTGACAAATGCTAGCTCCAACAAGGGCTCCTACGTGGTCAAGCCTGTCACTCCCTTTCTCTACGACCAGGCATTCAGGCTCCAGGAGGAATTGTCATTCAGTTCTCATATTAGACTGCCAGTTGATGGTAACAACCCCAACAGAGCTCTTATCTTCCAGCATTACACGGAGGACTTTTTGAGTTTCATGCAGAGTGGCCCGGTTTCGAGGTTACAGGTCAAGCGGATCCTCTGGGATATTCTGAAAGGCATTGCTGCTTGTCACAGCAAAGACTGGGTGCACTGTGGTAATAATCTCCCCACATTATGTGCGTGACCTCAAAGGATTGGTGTGGCTGCTAACGACGACCTGGTATTTGGACACAGATGTGAAGCCCAACAATGTGTTGATTTCGTATACATCCAGGTCGGACAGTGTTCGAGAGATCGACCGCGTCTCTCTATCCGATACAGAAGATGCTGCTAGAGTGAAAAGCGGAGAAGGTATCTTTGTCCAGGTCGGCAACGTCCTCTGGCGCAGCCCTGAAGCTCAGAGTGGCACTCGCGTGGGTAAAGCATCGGATGTTTGGTCGTTTGGAGTCACGGTAAGTGCCCCTATCCTTATGAGACGGCTCGAATTCTCCATTCATGTGCCGGTTTGAAGGTTTTCACTAATATGAGTCCCCCAATCACTGCAGGCCGTGTACGGAATCACCAAAATGGTCATCTTTGCGTACGACATGCTGGACGATGGTGTTGAGCCAGAGGTTGAAGTGCTTTCCAATATGCTTTCGTACTTTGGACCTCTCCCTGAGGGACTAACAGAACATATCCGAAACAGCCCGTGGCGTGAGGTTTTGATAGCGCTTGATCAGAGTTTCGATGTCGATACTCCAAGAAAACCGTTTTTCTTGTGGAGAGACATCGAAGGACTCGAACCTGGTGACAAGGAATTCTTTGGACGAATTCTAAACCTGGATCCAGGCTTGAGGCTGACAGCTGAGGAGCTCCTGAAGGATCAGTGGTTCCAGTCCCCTTGAAAATTATCCTTGATCGCTTCATCTTCTCGTCTTGTAACAAGTTGAAATGTTATAGTGGAGCTCCTTGCGTCGGCTCCTCTACTCGTATAAGCGAGATGTTGATCAACGCGCACGATTCACGCATCTTCTGTTCGTAGAAGGCATGTGGCGTAGTTATGGATTATCACTACAATCCTAGATATCTCGATATATTGTACGTTCCTTCCACTGATCAGACCAAGAACCAGCTCATTCAGCTCCTTTCTTTCAATTAAGCGAAATGGAGGTAACTTCTAAGATGCGTAATACCGAAGCGGAATCCTGATAACAACAGTCGTCTCTAAAACCTCCGCAAGGTTTACAAAAGCGGAAAAGCTCAGTTGAGTTAGGGTCATCAAGTCATCGGAGAAAGCTTCAGTAGGGGGGTTCAATCTCTGGAGAACTCCCACTGCATAATACGAAGTGCAAGAAAGCGGAGGATTGCAGCACTCAGGAGAAGGAGAAAGTAGAGGATGCTGCGATAGATTATTACGACTCTCACAGGCCAAGGGTAAACTAGGCCTAGAAGGGTCGAGAGGGGTTGGTCTCTCGGATGAGGTCTCAGGGGCACAGTGTGGTAGCGAGGGTGCAGTCTTATGTAGAATCTTGTATTCCAAAAGAGAGCTGTAGGAATGAGTTGAACACAGTGGAAGAAGTTCATTACGTTCGAGATCTATATAGTCCATCCGGCTCAGCTGGCTCAGTTGGCTCAGTAGACTGAGCCAGTCTGGGCCAACTGGTCCGGCTCAGTGGGCTCAGTTGCCAAGGCACGCTGAGTCGTCTGAGCCGGTGGACCGTGGAATATGGTTTACTTAATCTTCCCTCGAAGACTAACATTTTGGGCGATCTTGAGGCTGTTGCTGAGAAGCTTGGAAGGAAAGATTTGGCCAAAAATGATGCGGAAGCGAAAGCTCATTGTTGAGCGGAGGATAGCTGAATCGTCGGAATCTGCAGCAAAGAAGAAATCACGATCCTGAACGTGAACGTGAAGCGTGAATCGAGTTGCAATGCGTATTCCTCGATAAAGTTAACAAGGAGGTCGAACTCGAACTTGACAGTCGGCGGAGAGGAACTTAGACCATCAATTTGTTGTGATACGTTTGAAGCGCTTCAGCGAGGTACGAACCAATAGGTTGACCATACACCTTAGCGGACTAACACCAAAGCTTTTTACGGTTTGAGATCGACCCAGCAGTGGAACACGTCAAGCAGTCAAAACAACTGTGAATAAACCGTAAAAAAACGCCTAAACTCGTAATCAAACGGTAAATCTACGAGGTCAAGTCTTCATGTTAGTGGATTGATCTTAAACCGTTAAAAACCTACTACCTTGGTCTGCTAAGGTAAGGTAGATCAAGTGAAGCAGCCAGCTAACCATGACAGGTAGATTCAAGTGTTGCTCTACGGTGTTATTAGCGATCGACATGCGGACACTGAGGAACTTTTACAGGGGCGCTCTAATATTGTGGTCGAGAGCTTTGATCATCGGCAGAATACGATGAATAGGAAAGGTATCCAAAGGCTGTTCGAGCAATATCTCGACTTGGTATTTTTGCTGTGATATAATACTCGCAAGCTTCTGTTCATCCAGGTATTCAAGCTTATTGGTAGAGCCGACCTCGTATAGGCACTCATGTTATCATGCTATGTGCTAGTGAGACCTTCGTGGACTAACCATTCGACCAGTCCGTGATACAAATGAGATTGGGCATACGTATCCTTTTTCCATCCTTTATTGGGGGTTCCGGGTTTTCGGTGTCACGTGAAATTGCAGCCCGTGGGAATCATTCCTCCCTTGTCAACTCTTGTGTTGGAGGGATGGAGACAGATACTGCTTTCGTGCCTGCTCGAACGCAGATATGGTAACGCTTCATGTACGTAAAAATGGTGCGATTGTAAGCAAGCAAGTAAGCAAGCAAGCCAGCAGATATTCTTCGCGATGAGACACGTGCATGGTGATGGGATCCTTGTGAACTCTACGCCTCTTTAGCAGGAAATAGTGGCTCTACATAGTTGGTCTTGCTGTTGGAGTACAGAACTGGATCTTTCACGTACGTTTCTTTGATACTTGTCTTTTAACTTAGTGCTATGTCCGCTCTTCTCTTCCTTGCATTGCTTGTTCATCCATGGCGATACTGGTGGCGAAGGTGGGATTCGCATCTAGGAGTCTGAGGTGTGGCAGTTGGTCATTGGCTCTAGCATATCCTTTGGACTGAAGGAGCGTTGTTGAGACGTAGGCGGTGTTTTTGCGGGTGATATTGAGAAGCGCCCAAGTGGTTTGGCCTCTGGAGGTGAGACGAGGAAGTTTGGTATTGATGGTAAGTGTGCCATGCTAAGGATCTGGAAGTCTTTCCACTTAGCTCGTACAAACTTAAGATTCAACGTCAAAATTCGGCTCTTCGACGTTCGAGGCTTCATTCCAAGCCCAACAAACGGCGATACTTTGAATCTGCGCATTCATTGCCACAAACGCTTCCCAACAATGGAACGCAAATCCCAAATATCTTGCCCGCTCGACTTGATCGACAGACGAGAGTCATTGCGGCAGAAACCTTCTGACAGAATTTGATTGATAATTGAGCAGCAGAAGATCCTGGGTTCTAAGCGGCCAAATATCACTTGTATCTCCCATCCCTTCGTGTACTGCTCAGCTCCCAGCTCCTAGGAGCGCTTAGAAATACAAGCTTGCGCTTTGATACAGCCCCTGTCGAGACAGGACTTGCAGCATCACAGAAGAAAAGAAGAGGAAAAAGCGCGGGGAGGAAGATCATGATAAACAAGACCGTTGTCTGGCGATCTTCTGGTGAGTCATCCAGTCCGAACAGCAGCACCGACATACATAGTCGCCCAACTTTGCCCCCCCAAATTAGAAGAGCAACAGCAACTTCTCCCACAGTTTTTGAACCATAATGACAGCTCTACTTCGCTGCGAGATTGAGATATCCGTACCCCGCACTTTCGCTCATTCTTCGCTTAAGAATGAGCTTACCTTAGTGCGGGGTACGGATAGAGATATTACGATGGGTAGGTAGCGCCCGCACCGTGCATTATTATCATGCAGGGTTCCTCCTCAGGTTGTCTCGGCTATCTCCATAGGCTGCTGGCGCTAGTCCAGAAACGAGCAAGGTCAAACTCCACTCCAAAGGCTCATCTTTGAAGGTAAACCTACCTTACTCTTTTCAAGCTGAGAGGATGTAGAATCCTCTACACCTGTGCCTGAACCTGCACAGACTTGCTACCTCATACCTGCTTTTATTCCCAAGAAAACTTCCTGGGACGCACGTGATCACTGGACGCCTACAGCCCAAATTCTTACTTACGGAATACTTCTGGGGGTCAACGTCTAATCTATCCGCCCATTACAGAGCTCACCTGAAGCTCTTAAAACTTTGTCGCTCAGTCAACTAGAGGCACCCTTACCACCAACGCAAAGCACAAAAACTACTGCCACCACACAACCTCGCACTGACCACCAATCTCATAATTCCACGAATCGCTCCTTGATTCGTCATTGTTTCTGCTCTCAGCATCGGCATACATAGCTCCTAGTGTAGCCAGTGCAAATCATCACCATGAAGGTTCTGAAATCCAAGTTGTGCAACGAGCAACCTACCACCCCCACGGATCTCCTATCAAACAACACGACATCCATACAGTCTCCATTACTTCGACTACCAATTGAGCTGAGAAGGATGATTTACGGACGAAGCATCGCTGACTCTCGATCTCCAAGTCCTGAAGAGGTACACGAAAACAATCTCCGCGCTATCTGGGAAGACCTCCCTTCACCCCTCTTCCGCGTCAACAAGCAAGTTCGTGGAGAGGTTTTTGACTTATTACAAAAGGCCGGATTCACCTTGAGAGTGACATGCCATGGTGCCAACTTCGACGCTTTTGCCCTGTCCTGCTTCATCGTACAGCAACGTCCCAAGAGCTACGGTGACCTACCTGTACTCAGAGTGGAGATCTGGCCTCCACACCCTGATCGACCGATAGATATATTTTACATCTGGGACCACCTGCGGAAGCTTCGAGATGATCTTCGCGCTGCAGCGCGGATTCCGAAGCTTGTAGTCTGGTTCAAGGAGAACGAGATCGCGACATGGTGTCAAGATGGCGCGCCAGGAAGTTTTCTGAGCTCTTATGGAGTTACCGATCCACTGTTCTGTGATATCGCCAAGCTTCTGGACCAGTTCGCTTGCGTCACCAACGTGACCAAGGCTCATATCCGCCTACCTCCCTCTTTGACGCGCAATGAACAGAACGACGAACTGAGGTGGCACGCGTTGTGCGTTATAGAGACGATGGAAGGAGAAGGTACCCTTGCTGATGATGCGAGACATACTCTGTCCCTTGATTCTCATACGGAAAGAGATCTGGAGAGTGATCTGAAAGTCCGTACCGCACAGATCGCGAGGGACAAGCTCAATGCCATCACCCATAACGGCCATTACAAAATGTCCGAAGCCGAATATCTCAATTTTATTAAAATATGGCCCCATTTCGAGACTTTGAAATACGACGAAGGCGGCGCGTATGAGGGCGAGTGGCACTACAGGGCATGACCGATGACGATGACGAATGTTGCGAGAATACACTGAAATTAGTGGCAAGGTCACACCTCGCCTTTTGAATGAGAATCCTACTTTTCTCTCTCTCATCATCATTTTTCGAGAATCGAAGTATCAAACAGTTTGCTTCAATCTTAACACTTTGTCCTTGAAATCTGCTCTTGAGATCTGTTAGAAAGCACACATCTAAAAGAATCACAACGAACGATAGAAGAAAGTAAAACAATATTAAATTATTAAAAATTTACATTTAAACTGAATTATTATTTTAATTTATATGTATTATAATTAGACTGGCAACGAGATTCACCTGTACGTGATGTTGACCACGAATCTTTTGATTCTATTCTGTGTTCGAATAGAAGTCAGAAGAGTCAAGAGATCTCAATTCGACGCAGTTCAAACGATGTTAGAACGTTGCGTGATCAGGAAAGTTGTCGTGCAGAGTTTTCACTCATGCGACAACACTCTTCCTAACAGTCACAATCGATCTACGAAGAAGATTAATGACATGTCGATGTCAGTAAGAGATGAAAAGATACTACTAGTGAAAAAAACAATTCAGATGAAGAGTCTGCGAGTTGTGACTACAAGTGATCGAAGAATTTGCGACTCGTTGACTGCGTCGATATCGAAACGTCTTCATCACATCGACAGTGTCGTCGAGTAATTGATGAAAAGATATCAGATAGAATAGTCATTTCAAGTATTGAGAGTCGTGACTACAGTGCTCGAAGAAGTAGTGACTCGTCGATCACGCTGATATACTGAGAGAGCTTGAGCTCATCTTCTTTACTTGACGTCAAGTCATTCATCTATTCACGTGAAAAATCGAGAGCTCAAGAGAACGATCAGAACGCATTCTCTTTCATCGATCAGAGTCAAACATCGAACGATTGCGATCGCACGTCTATACTAACAATTCATTCAACGTCTACGTGACACAAGTCAAATCAAAAGAAGAAAAGAATTACTCAGTACAATCACACTCTATCTTCTCATCGTGTGCGTCTCTCTTTCATCACATATTTCTCTGCTCAATGAATGACAATCATTGAGTAAGAGAACACAGCTCTACATACGTTACAATCACGAGCATCACGAATGCAAAGAAAACGTCTTTCATCTTCGAATCGAGAATCGGATCGGAACATCGTTGTATAGAATATCGTCAATGAAGAGCAGAGCAAAGACGATGCATCATAATCAAACAGCACAGACACTCTCATCAAGAGTTTACTCGAGCGTCACGCGCTGAATAGAAGCTATAGGTTCATTACTTGATAGCACAGTGTCAATCTTATTGTTTCGGCTGCGCGAAGCAGTCGTATAGACGACGAGTGGTTTTCTCCTTCAGAGAGTTTTGTTCACTCGATATAAATAGCATAGAGTCTCTCATGGATCGAGCCTAAACCGATGTCACAAGAATGTATGAATTACAATCACAATGTATTATAATTAATTAAGAGAATCACTAAACGTACCTCTCATTTCACTACATATACCTCTCTTTCAAAAGGCTTAGTAGCGTTATTCATAGGTACTTCATTCAATATTCAGCTCGAAGAAGTACTAGATATTCTCGTTGACCCACAGCTACCAGTTCAAAACCCTCCTGTCACGAGATCGCGAGGAAGGTCGGTTGGATCCACTACGCGTACGCGTCAGGAGCAATAATTTGAAAACTTCACTCGTCAATTACCCTTTCAATTTGAGCGTGCGAAGAAGGTTTCAAGGCAACAAGCCGAAGAGAAGGGTAGAAACTCAACAAACACAGTCGAGAGGCCGAGGTAGAGGCCGAGGTAGGGGGGCGGAGCGGGAGGTATAGGCAGCAAGGGGGGTTTGTCGGTAGAGGTAGAGGGGCGAGGTAGGGGGGGAAGGGTTGAAGCTTCGACTGGCAGTAGAGTATTAGAAAGGAAGTTTCAGGTGAAAAAGCTGGCTTCTATGAAGTCGTTCAGATGGAATCTTACCTGAAAGTACATAGTAGACATAGGTGATAATCGCTTCAAATGTCAAGATTATTGGTAGTACTTTTTGTGCCTTTTCAAATTAGTAAAACATAACTCGAAGATACATGAATTTTGGCGACAGTCACACGGAAAACGAAGTACCTACATATGGATAATGCTACTAAGCCTTTTTTGGGGGGGGAGGTATATGTAGTAAGTTGAGGGGGGTATGTATACAGTATGTAAGGTAGTGAAAGGGGGGGGGGGGACGTTTAGTGGTTCCCTTATTTATTTCAAGTAAATTTAGTCAACGAAAAATTGGTACTGTGGGTCAGGGTACTCGTACCAGTGGGGTGGAAGTTAGGGTTAAATTACAGTAGACTGGCCCTGGAAGCTCAGAGATATATGTATTTACTAAGGTGACCCTGGAAGCTCTGAGCCGTCCCAGGAGTCCCAGGGCCAAATGGGCGAGCTGAGCCAAACCACTTTTCCCAAGCTGGTTCCCAAACGGCCGATGTTGCTTCTATGTTTCAAACGCTGTCACTGAGTTCCCTCGTTTAAAACCCAACCCCATCATTCATCATGATACCCTTTCAAAGCATTCAGGATTAAGAGCTGGTGCAGAGTGAAATAGAAGAGGTTCAAGCTTGTAGCTTTTTCCCCCAACGATCTCTCTGTGAATTCTATTGAATTTCTACCGAATATCTACACTCGAACTTCTTCGACGAAAACAATGGTTTCAACTCATCTTCTCAGCTTCCAATAGACATTCCATCATTGGATCATAAAGAGAACCAGCACGAATAGATTGATAGATCGTACTTATAAGTGCTCCGGTTGTTAAGTCAGGAAATGCTTGATCGTGATCGTTCAGTTCAGTGCCACCATCGAGGGAAATGCGATTGTCATCAAGGGAAGACTCTTTCGAATCTCGGTTTCGAAGCATCGAAGTTCGGAGAAACGGCACATGTAGCTCTTCACGCACAAACCTATACATGCGGCGCGAGGCCGTTCCGAGAAGATGTGATGCGTCCGGGCAAGCATGGTAGGAATCACGATTTCGAATGAACATCTTCAAGGCAGAACTGGAACACTCCTCTGTCCACTTCTTCACTGCCGATACCGTTACCGAAGAAGATGCAAAATCAAGAACAATCGGTTGCAGTGATCTGAAAACGGTACTAAATCGCTGGGACGAGTCCAAGGTCGTTGTTTCGTCCAGCTTTGTAGTAAATGCCTTCCAGAGCAACGAATGAAGATTTTCAAGAGTCCTTCCTGAATCAAGATGACTTGGCCTAGAGAGTAGAGCTGGGATGCAGAGATTTTCGTCGTCCATCTTGCGCATCTTCTGTGGGGACACAGCGGAGTGTTCGGGGAATTCGAGGATACCGTTGAAGGAGCGCTCTATATGCGAGATTAGCGGGTAAGCTGTGGCCACACGGGTGGTGGAAATGTGCGAACTGTCACGAATACTGCCGTCTTGGCCGTTCCAATCGCCTTCGACTCTGCCATTATCGCACGAGCGCTGGAGCAGTCGAGGCGGAGATATAAGTTTTGTCGCCTCATTGGGGACAACGCTTTCATCCAAGATGTTAGCAAAAATCTTGGCTGTATATTTTCTCAGCATCGGCTCGACATCCTCGAGGAACCTCGAATTCAAGGCTCGCAGATCTAACGCCTGACAAAGAGTGAAGAGATGAGCCGAAGCCAGCTGAGAGAGCACCTCCAAGGCAGTGTGGGTATACCGAGCTGATATCAGCCCCAGAGAATTAAGAGCCTGATTGCCCATCTCTGCCGACTGAACATGAGTACCAGCCGGATTCGATAGGAACCCCAATTCGGACTGTAAAGCTGCTATCATGATATCTACCGGCTTCAGCAAGAAGGATTGGCTGGGTTCGTCGACGGCGAGACTTGGGGGCAATCCATAATTCAGTCTCGGGTTAATGATCTCAGTACATTGAGCGAATAGCATTTGGCCTATTGTCTGTAGGGCTAAGCGCACTTTTTCCATGGCGGATGTGACAGCTTTGGCTTGGAAATTGCCACCATGCAGTATTCTTGCGCTCTTCGTTTGATGGAGATCAACATCGATTAAAGGGTTGTCTGTGGCCGAATTACACTCAATAGTGATTTGCCTGAAGGCCAATTGAAGATCTTCCAAGATAGGCCCGAGCCATTGTGGAGTGGTACGTATCGAGTATCTGTCTTGACGCAAAGCCCCTGGTTCTGAACCATCATTATGCTGTACCAATTTAGATCCACTAAGAAAGCTTCGGATATTTCTTGCCGCCTCTATCTGACCTGGATGTGGACGGACGGCGGCGAAGAATGGATCAAAGCTCTCGTCCGTGCCACGGAGCGCCTCCACGCTCATGGCTGTCAGCACTTGAGATAAGACAGCGATGTTGTTGGCGTCGAATACCGCCAATGCTGCTACACCGGTCGATACGGCTGTGCCATTGATAATTGCGAGTCCTTCTTTCGGTCCCAATTTGATTGAATCAAGTGAGGATTCTTTCAAAGCAACATCTGCCGTGACTGTACGTCGATTCATCCTATTTCCGGCCCTTACGGTGACACCACGCTTTCCTTCAAGTGTACCTCCAATGTACGATAGTGGCATGAGGTCTCCTGAGGCAGATATACTTCCACGAAGTGGGATTTGAGGAACGATATTCTTCCTCAATAATACTACCATATTATCAATCAAGATAGGACGTACTCCTGAATGACCGCTTGCAAGTGAATTGACGCGAACCAGGATAGATGCTCGGGCCCAGGCTTCAGGCATGCAAGTATTTGAGTGTGAATCGTCAACTAGTAAGGGCCTTTTCCCTAGCAAATGCATCGTCGCTTCACCGCTAGATGATTGACCAAGTGTTGGGTTTATAACTATCCCACTGTGAAGCTCCCGCACCAAGGTAGCCTGAAGTTCTTCAATTTCGTTTGTGCGAGTGTCGGCACTTCCTCCAAAACCGGTGTTCACGCCTTTCAAATATAACTTAGCTCTAACACTACCCATAGCATCTTAGCAAGATGACACAGCTTGCTCACCATATATGATTTCCCCCTGCTCAAGACCAGACCGAAGGAGCTTTGCACTTTCTGCAACGCCATACCTTGTCCTATCGTGAAGGCGTGCCAATGCTCCATACCTAAGGTCCTAATCAGCCCACGATTACCAGAATGTCTGGGTTTCTGCACCTCGCAACTGCAACAACGGTGGCTATGTCCAAGCTGTGGCCATCTATCACAGCATCACTATCTTGAGAGTCCGTGTGCCGAATGAAAGATTGCCATTGAGAGAGTACATCTTGGCTGTGCGATCTACAATCACAAACATGACTCATTGCGAGGTGTAGGGGACCTTCTTATTCTCGTCAATCGTTGTGTCTTAACCATCTCCTCAAGAATGGGCCAAGTCAAGGTTCACCTGGGAGACCAAGAGGCGGATTTAAATTTTCTGGCAGACCAAGCTAAACGAACTCACCGAAAACCGTACTTATGAGAAAGAGAGCCTGGAAAATATCAACTTATACACCTTATCAAAACACGAAGCTTTCACTAGATGCTTGAAAGTGCTTTGAGATGCTACAGAAAACTTTTCGGAATTTTTAATTCCAAGACTAATTAATGTATCAATTATTGATAGTCGAGATTCGACGACCCTCGGACGCTGACTGAAACTGAGCGCGCGGCCGCTCGACCTAAAGTAGGATCAGATTTAGACCATCTATGCCACGAATGCTACGAGCTGCAACCGTCCATTACTAGAGTACTGTAACTGGAAGGATTTCTTTCTATCTCAGCTCTTACAGCCGACCCGCAACCGATCCTCGGGCGCTGGTATTCACAGGCATGATTCGATCGAAACCTGGCAGCCTGGCAGATAGTTCTAGGTGTACCGTGTCAGCCTTTTGGTCCCCTAAGGTGCCTTGACAGTAACCTAAGACGCCTAAGGTAATTATTCTCCATTAGCTTCGGTCTTAGCTGATACAATGATACAATGATACGGGCTAATGACAGCGTTGATTACATACAGTACATGAATCATAACCGCAGGACCAGATTTCAATCCACAGCGAAGGCCTTTTCCTCAAATATCTAGAAATCAAGTCAACCAAGTCAGAATACTTTGATAAGGTGCTTTCTCTACAGGTTAGCTTCACTAATGGAATCTGAATTTCTAAACGCAGCATTCCCTGCCAGGTTGATCTTGGGCTTGGGAGCTGTACTCGCTCTTTGGGTGAGCAAATAGCACTTTATCTGAAGAAATGCGGTTATACCGAGCTGAACCGTCCATTGATAGATCCCCATCATCACCGTTTACCGTCTCACCATACATCCTTTGGCCAAGTACCCTGGTCCTCTCTTTGCCAGAATTACCAATTTCTATGCCGTCTATCATGCCTATGTGGGTGATCTTCACCTTGACATGTTGAGGTGTCATGTTTTGTATGGTGCGGTGACACTGTCGTTTCGTGCAAAGCTATGCTACGCCAAATACTCGAAGGAACTAGCCAGCTAACCCTGCAAATCGACCATAGGCGAAGTGGTTCGATACGGTCCAAACAAGGTCATTGTAAATACAAACAAAGCTATTCAAGGTATGAGATGAACTATCTTGACGATACTGTGCATGGCTAGTCTGATCGATGTCATGAACAGATATCTACGGACGTTCTGCAAATGTACAGAAGTCCGCAGCGTACCGGGCTTTCGAAACATCCCCCACGGCTCATGATACGCAGAGTACAGTCAACAAAGCAGCACACGCGCGTAAACGGCGTGTGATATGTCAGGCTTTCTCGGAATCCGCCATCAGATCGTTCGAAGACCATATTCTTGAGCATGTAGAAACTTTTGTTACACACCTGACGTCGATTGGTACAAGCATCGAAAAGTCACAAGAGGGGTCGTGGTCTCCAGCATTCAATATTGCCAAGGTCTGTAAGTTTGTCCTCTGAACTTGTCAAACTTACTGAAGTGGTCATCTAATCATTGGAATGCTAGGCAGTTATGTGTCCTTTGACCTCATGGCTGAGCTTGTCTTTGGCAAAGCATTTCACATGTTAGACCTTACAGACAACCGTTTCATTATTGATTTGATCCAGGTGGCAGCTTTCCGAGTCGGAGTATGCCTCCAAATGCCAAAGCTGGCAATATGGAACATGGACAAGATCTTTACTCCCCGTGTGAGGAAACTACGGGACAAGTATGTTGAAGTCAGTAAAGTCATGGCGATTGATAGAATGAACATGGATAGCAAGCGACAAGATTTGTTTTCACACATTCTGGCAGCTAGGGATCCTCAAACTGGCAAAGGTTTTTCGATGGACGAGATCTGGGGCGAATCTACTCTTCTCATCGTCGCAGGTAACGTTTTGGAAGTACACTCGAACCTAGCGAAACCTAATACGCGACAGGCTCCGATGCTATTTCCACTGCAATGGCTGGTTGTTTCTATTACTTGAGCCGCAACTCAGAAGCATACACCAAGGTTTGCGCGGAAGTTCGGTCCATATTCTCCTCGGCAGAGGAGATTCGCACCTCTCGAAAGTTAACCTCGTGTTTATATCTACGAGCTTGCCTTGATGAGTCACTCCGAATGTCACCTCCAGTTGGCGGTGCATTGTGGCGTGAGGTCTGTAAGGGAGGTGTCAACCTAAGTGGCCAAACAATACCGCAGGGTTATGATGTTGGTGTTGGAATCTACGCCATCCAGCACAATCCCATTTATTATCCTGATCCATTCACCTACACACCTGAGCGTTGGATTGTGGGTCGGAATACCACAACTGAGTCTGTCGATCTTGCTCGCAGTGCTTTTTCTGCTTTCTCCATTGGACCTGTGGGCTGCGTGGGGAAAAATCTAGCATACCTGGAACTGATGGTGACAATGGCGCGGGTCTTATGGACTTTGGACATTAGAGACATGACTGATACCGAGCTCGAAGCCCCCATGAAGAAGTATTTGAGCAAGTACAAAGATCACTCCAAGAGCGAATACAGACTTAGGGATCGGTTCACGAGCTGGAAAGACGGCCCAATGCTATCCTTCCGTGCCCGTCATCGATCCTGAGTGACAGATGCATCGCCGCTGGTTAGAGAACGCGAAAGATCGCAAGGCGAGCCTTCATGTAGATTATTACATTGTCGATGCATCTTTGCCCAAGATGCATTTATGGAAACAGGAAGAGACGTTTCAAGGCTTCGAGACACCGTAAGGAGTAATCATACAAATCTTTCAAACCTTTCTTCGGCAGGTCTTGCCCTCGGTCCCTAAACCCTCTATATGCTGCAAGAATGGGACCTTGTCAAGACACACAAGTCAAGTAGGCTTCATGATTAGGCCGCGAACAAAGAGTTAGATCGATTAAATTACAAGACGATCCTGTGAACCATCGCTGAGTTAGAAGATTAAAGCCCTCGTTGTTGGCGAAGAAAGAGGTTTCGGTGAATTTCCAAGGAGCGCGTTCTCCGCACCGAACAGAAATTTTTCAACCCGCTATTTCCTGTACTTTTCCAAATAGCATTTCATTATATGCCACTCGATTCACCTTCATTCTCATCAACTTGTAACAATCTCTGTTTTAGCAGAAACGAAAGTACTGTAGTGCGCAGTAGAACAGCTGAAGAACCATTTGGTTAAAAAATCTCCGAGCGAACGGAATCGAAAGTATTTTTGGCGGTGCCATGTAACGCAGTGCTGCTACATACTGCAGCTGAAGTACAGTAAGGTAGCATGCACGATAATGAAAGACCGGGGGGCCACGTATCAGCTGAAACGATTTTCGATATGCACCTACTGTAGCAATAATGAGCTACTGTAGTTGGTATGATCACCGTCTAAAAGGAGATACCCACAAACGGTGGGCTTATCGCTTGGCTATAATGCGCGAGCTCCCTTCTTTTTTGGGGGTTCTTCAACTATTGGGGGTCTAGTCCATGCATTCGGTAAGCTGGCTGAGGATAGAAATACCACATAAACCCAGCTCCGCGTTTCTGACAAGAGCTTTCTCTATACAGGTGTCTACAGTATCAAACATGTCTACAAACAGACTCTTCTGCCCGACGAAACATCATCGAACATCTCATGGATCGGCTTTATTCAAGCATTTATTACTAGTCTTTGTCGGCATTCTCACTGGGCCGATGTTTGAGTGATTATGGTTACCTCCGTACTCTGATCCTCGCTGGAAGCTTCGGAGTCGTTTTTGGTATGATGACGAGCCTATGCACCACATACTGGCAAGGCAGGGCGTTACCGTGGGCCTGGGATGCGGTTGTCTTTTTGTGCCTTGCGTCGCCATCCTTCCTTCGTATTTCTCAACGCGAAAAGCGCAAGGTCTCGTAGCGAGTGGGAGTAGCCTGGGCGGTATCATCTACCCTATACTCTTCCACAAGCTTTTACCATGTATTGGGTTTGGATGGGCGACTCGTGTAATGGCTTGCGTAGTACTCGCCACTCTCGCCGTCCCCATCTTGTGCATGAAAATGCGGGTGAAGCCAGTGGCAGCCAGGTGAGTGTTCGATCTTTCGGGGTGGCCAGAAGCACCATTCTCGCTCTTTAGTATAGCCAAGATCTTTGGTTTCATGGGCCTCTATGTTCCGTTTTTCTACATTCAAATCTATGCTCTTGAAAGCACATATATAGATAAGAACCTGGCATTCTACCTGCCGGTATTGCTGAACACTGGATCTTTCTTCGGGCGAATTGTGAGTAATTTGAGCTGGTCCTTCTGTTAACAGCCTTCTGATTTGAAATGACAAGTTACCCAACTTTATCGCCGACAAAATGGGTCCAATGAATGTACTCATTCCGTGTATTCTGGTAACAGGTCTACTCTCCTTTGCCATCACTAGCCCAGCCGGAGTCACCGTTTTCTGTCTCCTTTACGGGTTTGAACATCCTCCCAGCAGGAGTTAAGGCATATACTTGTCACTACTAACAGTCGAAATTTAGGCTCTTTTTAAAACAAATTCGTCTCTCTACCTCCAACCGTTGTCTTCACGCTTTCCTCTTCCTTGGGCGTAGTGGGCGTGCGTAATGGAATGTTGTTTGTTTCCATCGCCTTTAGTTTACTATAAGCAATCCCGTCGCTGGTGCCGCTCTTCGAAGCGGATGGACAAGCCTGAAAGCTTTCTGTGGCGCAACAATATTGATCTCGGCGGGCGTTGTGATCGCAGCAAGGATAGCAAGAGTGGTTTTGATATTCAAGACTAGAGCATGAGATAGCCTCAGCCGGTAGCTGGTACCTGTGCATAATGCATCAAGATTTTCGTGCTGACTACGGCTCTTTCTGGCTGTAGGCTATAGGAAAAGATTAACATTGCGGGCGTCGCCCGTTAACAGAGACAGATTGATATGGCTGGGGATTGCATGCCAGCAGGAGGGATAATGGTAGCTTGTAGACTCAGAGAAGGAATGGAACAAGCAGATGGTTGACCCTGGACAAACTCCGCCATATGCCTCCAATACCGCATTCTTGCGGTCACTTCAATCAAGACAACATCGCTTCATGCAAGTATAGCCACATGTGTAATCGGTCTCGCGACTAACAAATTTACATTTTGTACACTTCTGGCGCAACGTAGGACGTAAGTTTCAGCTCTTCTCCAACGATTGTGCAGCCAAGATATGTCTGTATACCACATCGGCTTCGGAGTGAAGCAGACGGAGAAATACTCCTTAATGCTTTCATATACTTGCACGCGAGCGAACCTTGCCCGCGGTTCTTCAAGTATACTCCTAGGCCTTCGGCTATAGCATGATCATTCTGGCCGTAATGCCGCACGGGGATATACACTTTAGCTCCAGGAAGCGTTTGTCCTTGCTGCATATCAAAATAGTAGAGGATTCCAGCTGTTCGATGAGCTTTTGGCTGAAGATCTTGAGCCGCAGAGAAGTCCTGTCTTTGAGAGAGAACGAGCTTCCAGAGTTTCTGAAGCTCGTTGAGGCCATGATTCAGATACAAGTGATCAAGTACTCCACCTAATGTCATAATTTCTCGAACGGAGTCGAAACAAGTAGACTGGCTTCTCATGTATATCTTGAGCCTCGATCTAGCTGGTGACATACAATCAATCGCAAGTATCTCAGCTTCAAGACCTGAACCTTGAGGAGACGTCCTTAAAAAGTTTCGTAGTATCGAGAGACCCGGGAATACTATAGAGGGCGAACATGCAGAGAGGTTCTGGATTGCCTGTGAAATAATGCCCCAGGTTGACATTCCCAACTCCACAGCTTTGAAAGTTGGGAGAAAGTATGCCTTTAGCATATCACCATCTTCGCCCAAGTCAACGGCGATAAAGGTACGCGACCGATGTTTCGAGTAGTCTGAACAATGACTAGTTTCCCCGATATGTTGGTTGTAGCTGAGAAGCTCTTTAGAAAAATAATCGAATAGCTGCAAATCACAGTTCGATAACAGACGCTGAAAACGATGGACGACATGAGTAGTTGCATGCTGATTGAGAGGATCTGCTGACGTTCCCGCGTATGGTCCGATAGGTTCGATGGAAAATCTGACCGTGGCACTTTCTCCTCCACAACCCCATTCCCAGCTCAGCTCGATTGGGGAGAAGTGATCCGTCATGAAGCTTTTCCAGCATCTAGGCAGCCCTTGAGCGTTACTACCTACTCCGAGCTCCGGGATAACGCAGTAGTAGTAGAAGAAAAGTTTTTGGCGCTGAGCATCGATTGAATAGCCAGCTTTTTCGAGCAGGATGGCAAAAGGAACGCCCGTCGTCTTCCACCAAAATCGAAGATCCGAGTTCGCTCGCGGGAAATAACTGTTGAGTAGAGACCATAGTTGGGGTTCAAGCTCATGAGAACGAGTAGCCTTGGTCGAATGATATTGCTGTGTTGTTTGATTGCGATCCACCGCAAAGATGTCCATATTGCTGAGAAACGGCAGGACCCGTCTGAGAAGCCTCAGGAAAAGTATAAGGCTCGAAATGTCTCTTTTTCTTATGTTTCGCTCTAGCTTGTTATATATACCATCTCGGTTGCCGGTATTACATGTACGATGGAGAGGCGCTATCTTTGCGCCCAGATGATTTGAGTTTCGGAACACTAGCGCGACTAGGTACTGCCGCGGCCGGACTTTCCCGGTCTACCGTAAGGTTGGCGTGCCGGTGGGATGTCATCACTAAGTGTACCCGTGGACGCCTGAGTACGTTGTGTAGTCGTACGTGAGCGATGCACGGAGGTACTGTACTGTACGTAGTAGGAAATATCTCCTAGCTCCCCTTCATGACTGCGTTGTTTAAGCCTGTAGGCACTGACGGAGATTAGTTGTTCCTTAGTGCGGGGAACAACTACCAAGGTACGTAGATGTCTGTATGGTAATGTTTCCGTTTCCCAGGTATCCACGTTACATTTGCTCCGTTGTAAGTCATCCTACAACGTACCTCTGGCTTTGATCCTCACATGGACCATGAGCATGTCTATCCCATCTTTCCGCGTCATAGAGCACGTTATCCCCTGTCAACACATTCGCGAATATCCTCATGCGGTCAAATCCGAGCCTGCGGTCCTGAAACTGGCCATCAAAGAATACCGACCGCTCGACAATGTCGCACCAGGCTCGGTGACCATCATCGCCGCACATGCAAATGGCCTACCGAAAGAGACGTACGAGCCACTGTGGGATGACATACATCGGGCTTTTAGGGGCAAGATCAGAGCCATATGGGTTGCGGATTGTTCTCATCAGGGAGCGAGTGGGGTCCTGAACGAGAGCATTCAAGGCGATGATCGTGAGTGCGAATGGATGATACGTTTCAGAAAAGGTCCCATCTGATGTGGTTTGTGCGGCCTAGCGAACTGGTTCGACCACTCCCGAGACCTGTTGTGTATGGTCAACCGTTTCCAGGAAAAGATGCCACGGCCGATTGTTGGAATCGCTCATAGTATGGGTGCTGCTCAACTGTATACAACAAACCATCGGCGCCTCAGACAATGACTGATTTCGGCGCAGGGTGCATCTCTCTCTGATACATCCTCGTTTGTTCCACAGCCTAGCTTTGATAGAACCCGTTATCCAATCCGGCTCTCCTTCTGGTCCAAACGCGGCTCTGCCAAGCAGTCTTCGACCAGATCTATGGCCTTCACGCAGCGCAGCGGAAGCTTCTATCCGCGGAAACAAATTCTTCAAACGTTGGGATTCTCGAGCCCTTGACCGATATCTTCAGTACGGTCTACGTAGGACGCCCACCGCTCTGTTCCCCACGCAAGCTGAGTCTGGTCCTGTCACGCTTACGACTACGAAACATCAAGAAGCGTGGTCTTATGTCCGGTCGAATTTTGTTTCCATGTCGGATGACAACAAAGCGCGTTTAGTGGCTCCAGATCTGGATGCGGAAAACATGACGCACCTCTTCCATCGCCCGGAGATGGTTCTGACGTTTTTAAACCTACCAAGCGTTCGACCGAATGTCTTATGGATATTCGGCGCCTCAAGTCCTATCAATACCTTGGCATCACAAGATGAGAAAGTCATACGCACGGGGACGGGTGTTGGGGGCAATGGAGGAGCCGATGCAGGGAAAGTGGAAAAGGAAGTTGTTCAGAAGGGTGGGCATATGTTACCGTTCGAAAACCCGCAGGAATGTGCCTCGCTGCTTGCACCCTGGCTTGAAAAGCAGATCGAAGATTTTCAGACGGTAGAGAAATTTATGGGACAGCACGTCAGTGGGAGATCAGAGCGGAACATGCTGGCGGTTTCGGAGCAATGGTTTAAAAATGTACGGATGAAGCCCCGCGAGAAGAGGATCGATAAGCCAAACTTGTAGATTAAGATCTAGACGCCATCACAATCCCACGATTTACGAGCTTCTACCTGTCTGCAATTTTAGGGCAGCATCGTTCATATTCTCGAAAAGCAGCACACACGGCTCATGCAACGGTGCTCTCTTTAGTTTTAATGTACAAAACGAAGATCATAGTTGGTATATACAGTTCGATTTTTATTTTCCAGTACTCGGTACATAGCGTGCAAGTGAAGTAAACCCATGCTCCACGTCATAGTGCCGTAACGACAGATCTACGTCGATCGAGCGTGGTGGCAACGTTGTCTCCTCGTGAGCACTACGCTTGTCCTGCCTGCCCTGCAGTTCTATGCCGTCGGAGCTTGATTTGCCTGGAGGTTCGGCTTTGTGACGGAGGCCTTGGCTGTCATCACTCTTCGCATTATCTGGCGCGCGGGAAATACTGGGAATGCGAAGGCGTGTTTTGAGTTCTTTAGGTGACATTTTGCGGAGGATAGGTCGAAGGGCTAGAAGACATGCAGCGATGAGGTACATGCCCGGTTCGATGATCGACCAGCCCATCAAAAGAACAGAAGCCCCTATGGTAAGTGGGATCAGCCTTTGCTCTAAAGGAGGAATGGATCCGAGAGCGTACATGTGTTGTCGGTAAAAGCATCGTTGTGGAAGAACGTCGACATGCGGGCGCAGGAACCGATCAACCCACTAGATCAAAGTCTTTTATCAGCACATAATCGCAACAGTCAACAGAAAAGTATTCCCAAGATTCACTTACACACTGCCTACCAAGAACACAAGTAATAGGCCAAGCTTACGGGTCATTGTGACCTTGAGGTTGACTACCGTCGGAACAGGCAGAATGAGAATAATCAAATCAGTGACGATGTTTGGCACAGAGGTGCTTTTATAATATGCTTCTATGTCAAAGCAGTGTCCACCTGGAATCTTTTTATCCCATTGAAATTCGAATGGGGTACACTGGAAGTTGGCAGCGATAATGTACGCAACCCAAGTCAGGGTTGTGATACCGAGCAGCACATAGCATGTTAAACGTGCGCCGCGGCTTGTGAATATCCGGAGGTACAGGCAAAGCACCGATATCTTGGGGAGCGCAACAGATGTAAGGTACAGCCACTCCAGGGCATATAAGCTCTTCGCCCATGACTCGAGTTCAGTCGGGTGATACTTCAAGACCGCTGCCAAATGCCGGCCGACGCCAGCGTCAAAGACGGTGGCTACCGTGCAATCAGCGCGTTGTCCGGTCAATGAAGAGAAGTATCAGTACTGACTTATACACAGTATGCATAAGCCAACATTCGTGAGCCAGGCAGCGGGTATGAGAGCATCGTCCCACCCGAATCCAGAGGTCGTAAGGTGCCGAGCATAATATCGAAGGACGACCAGGACGGTCTCAAGTATCATGAACAGCGCGCATATAGCGATGAGCGTGTTCCCACCGTACTCATTCAGATATTCTTGGGAAACAGGTGGACCGGAACGTGAAGTAGACATTATAGAGTAGAAGGCCACAAGAAATCTTCATTAGAAACAGAGAACCCAATCACCCAGTTGCCCAAGGTACTATTGCCCTAAGACTGACAAGTTAGGGTATGTAACCCTTTCCTCGCGGGGAGTGACGCGCATTTCCACCCTACGCAGCACGACGGTTGAATCCAACAAGGTCATATCCCAATTCAATCTCCCGCCGCCCGGAGCCTGCGTTCGACTAGTTTGGCGAAAGAGGCGTGGAGGGAGGGAGGGAGGATCACGGTGATAGAAGGACGTTGCAACACCCACAAGGCTTGGGTGGTGTGTGGAGGGCTGCATGACGATTTAAGACGCGTTGATTGGCACGCCTATTGTGACCGCTCAATACTGTAGTTGTACTCCGGATGCGCATGACATGTGGTTGGCCAAGGGCCGCCGTGCCGTCGGGAATTCGGCGTCGGGAACTCCGCATCGGGATGCATCGGAAGCTCGGGTACGGTATGATTGGTTTCCTATTCATTTAGCTTCGTATGTTTCGTATCAATCCAGCGACTACAGTACCGATGGTACCACAGTAATCCTCACCGCCGTTCAGATGGCGCATAGTGTATTCCGTATTGAACCTTGTACATAAGGTACGTAGAAGGTAAGGTAGTTAGCAAACGGGCCGCACTTCGGAAAGTGTCGCACGTTAGCAAGCAGTAATAACGCAAACCTTCCTAATGGCTTGATCAGGATGCGGGGCAAAAGATGTCGGCGTGAGGCGGGGTTGTCCGGACCAGCATATACACTGTACTGTGTACTGTGTAGATGCAGCCTTGCAGTGCAAAAGTGGATCTCGATCCCCTTGCCTTTCCACTAAACGGAACGGTGTGCGGCGGTGGATCATGCAATGCGCTGTGCCAGAATATCCAGATCCTGATAAGGACAAATGTTGCGAGTACCACAGTAATGATAGTTTCAAACACCGTAACAGAGTTACTGAGGTGGCTAGCTACCTCAGTACGTATGTTAGCTCCGCCGTTGCAGGTTACGTAGAATACCACGTTCGAGTAAATTACTCGCAGATTCGAAGCCGAGCTGACTTGAGAAACGGACAGCTGGTGAGGATCCTTGATGTAAAATGCCGTATTCTTTCATCGAATATGGCTTTGACACGAATGTACCCATCGACGGGTCCGGTAGAGCAAACAGTGTCGGAAAGTTTGGAATCTATCACAATTGGGTCTGGGCAAGCATCCTGCTGTGTTCTTTTGGATGCAGCTAAATGGTTTGTGAAACGTAGGAACAAAAAGACTCAGGGGCTTAGCAAGAGCTGCTCTACTCTTTGTAGAGTCTTTCTATCTCTGGTAAATAGAGTGAAAAGCTTGGCTGTCTGAGGATCGTGTCTTTTGCTGTTCGTGGTAGAGGCCTTTTTGCATCTGTAAAAATCACAAGGCTCCTCGTCAACTTAACATAATCAGAACATCGTTCGTTGGCCGTGGCGATGTATGGCCAGACATCTGTCAGTTTTGACTCTTTCTCACTTTCTGGGACCAAAGCATTCTCAAGGAGATCGATGATCAAGAATGGCCGTGGTCTCCCCCTTCCTCCTATAAGCGCGACTCTTACGTCCGGATGTTTCTCAATCTCTATCTCCATATCGGATGCGTAGAGGCCCTCTCCATGCGACAGAACTACCAAATCATCAGTTCTCCCCGAGTAGCGCCATAAATTTGGTTTGGAAGGATGCTTCTTCCAAAGATCCTTGGTTGGAAACTCGTCTAGATTTGGATAAACCTGAAAAAGCTGTTGCCAACGTGCAAACTCTGATTGTCGACGAAACACAAGCTCGTACAGTTCTTCCGTTCTTTGCTTGAATTGAATGCCCATGGCTGGACGAAAGCAGTAATAACGCCAATCGTCGTCGTTTCTGATCTGGATAAAATATGCGCCGGCTTCAGTGGAACCCATAGCTGGCTGAACCTTGCAGTGGCCCACTAACTGTTCCGCGATTGGCTGCGGGAGAGGTGCACCAACAAAGTAAACATATTCCAGGCTGCGTAAACCATTTACCCCTCGAGGATGGCGGCAGACGTCTTCTATGAGCGATGGAGGCAAGACCACTCCGGCGACATTGCCATGGTCGAGTATTTGGATAACTTGATCAGCGGTCGCTAAATCAGGTGGCCCAACAACGAGGACAGTGTTGAGGAATGTAGTCCATTGAAGAGCAACTGTCATACCAACAAACTGCGGCCGAGGTTAAACCAAGTGATAACAGAGGCTAGCAAGATATACTTACGTGAAGATGAGGTAGAGCTATGTAACAGCGGGAATTTCGAAAGTGGTCGTTCATGGTCTCCTGATCTGTATCTGGCATGAGTTCTGCAGCATCGAACGATGTCATCATCCAATTTGTATATACGATCGGCCTAGGCAGTCCTTGGTCCAGTGTCAAGATTTCAGCACCCCCAACATTAGGAGCATAAGATCTTACCAGTGGTACCGGAAGTATGGAAAATCAGCCATGGATCCGAATTTGCCTCCGCCCAGGTTTTTCTGTAGGGAAACACAGGAGCTTCCTCTTTAAACAGCCACTCATCCATTTCTGGGATCGCCAACGATCTGACATCCGAATTGGTTCCAAGGATCGATCGAATTATCTGTCCAAAAGAAGAAGCGTGAATATATGTGCTGCATTTAGTGACGCGCAACAGATGCGTCTGCGCTTCTGGCGTTGCAAATGGTGAGGCCAGGAGTAGCTGATGTAGGAATCATGAGCTCGACAAATCCACGTTCGTGAGACAACCTACCTGCTTTCCGCACTTGACAGCTGCCAGGGCGAGAATAGGATATCTCAGATCCTTTGGTCCAGCGTAGGCTAACGTTTCGAACAAAGCTGTAGTGTCTGCAATCATATGTCTCAGCCACCAGGATGCGTGATTGACAGCGTTGGCAAGCTCCTTGTAGCTGATATCTCTGAATCCCACTGTAAGGTCATCGTTGTCCAATGGAGCTGAAGCCCAGACTTTGCTTGGATCGTTGATAGCGTAAGAATCGATCACGCAGGCAAGTAATCGTTTCCCTCTCTCATCTTGGGACACCATGATTACACGACGTTTGAAGACAAATGTTGGAAATGTTTCTTGAGGTTGGTTTTAGAGGTCACTAATACAGGAAGTCCAATAGGTTTGGTCGTAGAGATCCTCTCAGAAGGGTGAAGCCCTAGCCTAGCTCATCTGCAGGAAAGTGAATAGATTACAAACGATCAATCGCGTCGAGAATTTGTAAACGGTAAAGGACCTAAAGAAGCATGTAAGATAATACACATGGTTTCCTGTTTCAAACGTGGCAGAGCCTTATTACACGTTCAGCATGTTACAGGTCCTTCCTGCAGCGGGCTGGACATTGCATTAGCTCACCTGGCTAGTAAGGTACTACCCCTACTGATTTTAACCAATAATTCAACGAAATTTGATGCCTTAATCAGCGTTCAAATCGGGTAATTACTGACATTCGATTAGATGAGCTCGCTTAGTTAAGCATTCAGGCCATTCAGGCCATCAATCCGGCCCCGGGTTACAGCTGGCCGGGGGGTTGAAAAAGTTGAGACGGGGTCGGAAAAAATTCTTGGCGTCGGATTGAACTTTAAAACTGACATATGCCCCGCACATTCAAGATCTGACGTCGGGTTGGAAAAGCTTCGGGCCCTATGCGAAGCATATGCCAAGCGAGATCACAAAAAAATTCACATCTGATCATCAAAGCCTCGTCTGTGCATATGCGTAGCATCAACTGAGCACAAAGAAACATCAATGAACGACTTGAAGATGAGTGTCGCACTTCGCATATGTCACGCATATACTGAGAAGAAACTCAGCTCGCTCAAGATTCATTCAATGCAAATGTTGAAAACAATGAGAAAAGCGATGATGCAAATCATGAGCTGAACAACAAGAATGAAGAAGAAAACGCATGAGAAAGATCTGATGAGAATAACGTGAGCGATAGCTTGTTGATGAGCATGTCACAAGCTAAGTTCATGATTGAGCATGTTTTGTGCATATGCTAAGCATATGTAGAAGAATCTTCGCTCGTCTTGCTATTCATGATATATGCATGATCTGTGATCATGCTGTTTTCTCAATGCTTCGCTCAAGCTGTGCATATGCATGACTTCAATACTTCGCTCTTGCTGTTTATTTTTTAGTGTCAAAGACTGAGCTAAACTAGAGATACTATTAATATAAAAGATTGATATTATTATTACTTTGATAGAATTTAAATACAAGACAATACATCAAATAATGTACAAAATGAAAGACAAAAAGTGAAAGAAAAGAATGAAAATTCAACTTTTATATACATGAATTGAGCAGAATCAAGACTAGACAATAGTTTTATGACTTAAGATTGCAAAGATTTGCACATATGACTGAGATGATTGAAACAAAATTGCTGAAACAAAATTAAAATAATAATGATTAAATTAATGACTTGATTCATTAAATTGCAAAACAAATTCAATGAATTAAGATTATTTAAAACATTAATGATTTATGTTTTAAATTGAATTGATGATCTGACATCATGACAGTAACTTCTTTCTTCAAGACTGAGCTTCTGCAAGACAATAAAAAGAAACAAGATGAAATGAGAAAGAATTGAAAATGAAAATTGAAACAAGATGAAAATTGATGTGAACGCATTTTAATGTAATGAAGCACAGATGAAACTAGAATAGATCTGAGTCACATTTGAGTCAAATTTGAGCAAAATGTTTGAAGAGTAAAATGAGATGAGACACATTTTAACATGATGATGCACAGTAAAATTGAAACATATTTGAATCACATTTGAGTCAGATCTAAACAAAAGAAAGATGAAACACAGTTTAATATTATGATGCACAGCAAAACTAGAATACATTTGAATCACATTTGAATCAGATTTAAACAAGATGTTTGAATCAGATTTAAACAAGATCTGAGTCAGATTTGAGCTGAGTCAAAATGATGAAGATTAAACTTAAAGTTCTTGACATTAACATTGAAACATCACACATGACAGTACATGTGATTCTTCAACGACAAAATTGATGAGATAATATTTATTAAGCATTTGCTCACAATTATTCAGAAGATGAAAAGACTCTCAAGTAGAAAAGTAATTTTCTTAATCAATGTAATACTTGAGCAGAAGTGAATTATAATGTTTATCATGCTTGAAGTTTAATATGCTGTTTACATATCAGAATCTTTCATCATTCTTAATGATAACAAGTTCTTAAGATATCTGATGTTGATTCAAAAGAAAATCACTTGCAATATGATTCAAAAGAATGACATGAAAGATTAAATGAATCTTCATGAATGTTGAAAGATTTAACTCAATGATCAGAGAATTATTCTTGAAGACATGCTTGATCTTGAAGAAATCAATGTTATGATCATTTAACTTAATAATGAGATGAATGATGTTGAGATTGCAAGCATTCAATTAAACTTCATCTTCAACGAAGTATTTAGAATAAGAACAACGAAAGAGATTGACATTGAATTCATAAATGATCTGAGCTATAAGCATCTCATCATGTAGATGCTCAGTTAGTTTCTTCATCTTCTTGATGAACTCTTCAACATTGATTAACTTGTTTCAAGCTTAAGATGTAAAATTCTCAAGCAAAGATTCAAAAGACTTGAAATTTAAACGTGAGTTTTGACTCAAATTAATCAAGAAGAGTAATGTTAGAATAATTAATAACAATGCATTATTGATGATGAATTTGACTTCAGAAAGTCACTTAGCTCAGTCATTCTGCATGTAGTTGATGAAGACTTGAAGATAATGCTTCATGACAGCATTGATTCTTTCAATTTAATCATTGATTTCAGAGTGATACATTGTTGATAATTTAACATTTATCTTCAACATTTTACACATATGCTTTCAGACATCAAAGATGAATTGTGTATCTCAATCAGACATGAAGAACTCAAGTAAATCATGATGTTTTCAAACATAAGCATAGAAGCAGTTAATAACTTTTTCAACTTTCATAAAAGTGATGAGAATTAAATGTCTCATTTTGACAAAATGATCAACAAAGACTAGAACATATTTATATGTGATACTCATGAAGATATTGAGCAATAAAAAATTTACATAGTTCATGAAAATATCACATCAACAACGTTTGAAGATTGAAAGAGAATACAATCATTCTTGAGTTCATTGTTTAAAGAGCTTGAAACGTGTGCATATATAATAGTTTCATACAAAGCATTGAACATACTTATAAATGTTTAATCATCAATAGACTCAACTGATCAATTCATAACTTTTTGCTCTTTTTGAGTGATCATTAACAACACTATCATGAGCGAGTTGAATGATACAAAGACGTAGTTTATTTGAGTTAAGCATGTACTTTCTTTCTTGAAAGTACAGATGATTCTCGTGTTCTTCACACTTGACTAGAGAAATCTTGTTGTGATGTCATGTTTCATTGCAAAGTGCTTCAATTATCTGAGCTGCGAATTTATCATTGATTTCAACTTACTTTCACAATGTCTGAGTGAAAATATCAGCAGAATCTTTATCAAGATTCAGAGTGTCTTGATTTAGCTGAGACTTAACATTTTCAACATCGAATTCTTCAATTTCTAGATTCATGAAAGTTAGAATTTACAAAAATATTAAAATAATTAAAGACAGATGTAATTGAACTGAATTTAAAGCAATGATTTGTGACTGAAGCTTCATGATCTTGATGTCAAAGATGTCAAGAGTGAGATTCTCAACAATATTAAAATCTAAAATATGAATTTTCAAAATTGTTTAATATGAATATTGATGTCAAGAATTGAATGTATTCTTTTTCTTAAAAAGATTTTCTGAGTGATGTGTCAGAGCATTCAACTTATCATCAATCTTGTTGAAATGATAAGCGATGCAATAATTGAATCTAGACAGAAACTCACTTCAATAAGCTTAATGATGATTCAACTGCTTAATTGACATGAAATATTCAAGATTTTTATGATTCATGATCATTTCAACAGAATAAATAAAGTCTTCAAGCTTTAATCATCATTTCTTAAAAGCGCAAACAATGATCATAAGTTCTTTATCATAAATCTTGTAATTACACTCGATTGAGTTATGCTTCTTTGAAAAGTAAGTGACTGAATAAAGAATCTCATTCTCATTGTATTGAAAAAGAATGTCTTTGAATACATAGTTTAAAGCATCAATTTCTATCACAATCTTGTGATCTGAATTATAATGACAAAGAAAAATCTTGAAAGTGAAGACTTTCTTAAAAGTGTTGAATGCAATCTGATATTTCTGAGATCAGACAAAGAGTACATTTTTTCTGATGAGATGAGTGAGCGAGATAGTTATTCTACTATAGTCATAAATAAATCTTTTATAAAAGTTCGTGAAATCTAGAAAACTTTGAATGTCTTTAACGTTGATCAAGATGAGTCAATTGACAATGATGTTTATCTTGAAAAAGTTCATCTTGATCTCTTCAATGATGATTATCAATTTTAGATATGAAACTTGAGTGATGTGAAACTTGCATTTAATTATATTTATTTGAAGATTTGCTTCTTGCAGCTTTTGCAGAATGAGCTTGACATGAATCTCATGCTCAAGTTCATTGTCAAAATAAATCAAGATGTCATTCAGATAAGCTGTATAAAACTTATTTAAATGTTCATGAAGAATATTGTTGTCAGAATTCTTCAAATTTATAAAAGTCAAAGTTCTTCAAAGAATAGAAAATAGACATAAGAATTATTCTTCAGCGTTATCACTGATTTCTCAGACGAGAATCTGAGTCTACGAGAATTTCTATCATCAATTTTCAGAAACTTTGAATCTATCAAGAGTTCAAGTTACATACGATTTTCAACGTTTCATCAATTTAAATCACTCACAATCTCAAGAAATCTTGCATGAGTTGCATGTAATTTTGCTTGTCTCATCAATGATGCTCAAGCTTAATCTTCTGAATATATAGAGAAGAGTTTGCTTCTGTATTTCATAGTCTAGTGTTAACTTTTTATATGAATAAATATTACTAAGCTACTATCAAATTTAATTGTATTATCTACGCGCATATTCTCTAGTGTGACTGTACATTTCTTGAACTACTCACAATTTTAACACTCTACTCTATTGCAGAGATGATAGTTCATATGATCAAAAAAAAATCATTGACTTGAACAGTAATTCTTCGAATATGACATTCAATCTTCATAATAAATCTCAATTTCTTCTCATTCTCAAGACTTCTGCGTCTCTGATTCAAGCAATTGCTGTCATTAACGTCATAAATGTACTTTTTGAGCATCATGATCAAGATATGATTTCTCTTAACATCATGATTTCATCTTTTGAAAGCAATATTCGCATGTTTTTCAAGAGTGTTGCTTTATTTACTTTCATCATCTTCACAGAGTTTGCATTCATTTTGCTTGATCAAATTTCTTGCAACAATAAAGAGAAGTTTCAATTAAACTTGATGAAGAGTCTTGCACAGCATCAAGTGATCATCATCAACATCATGATCTCATTGACTTGATCATTTTCTGATTTCACAAGCATTATTTTGAAGAATCTATTAAAGACTCATCATCATGCAGCATTGAACAAAGACATCAGAAGTGTTTGCATCAATGTAGAAAGAAAAGAAAGATAATGCACGCTGCTTCAGACAAGAATGAAAGTCATTAAGCATGAATTTTCATTCATCACTCTCAACGAAATTCAAAGCATTATCGATGACGTGAAGATCTTGCAGAGATAACAGAATTATTTGAAGATGTGTGTTCAACGCAAGATGTTGTTCATTGAAAACATTATTCTGTTAGAAAATCTGAATCAAGCATTTTATACATTGAACTTTGATTACTTTTTAACATGACGAAGTCGTGCATCTGATTGCTTTGAATCGAAGTTTCGTAAAAGAGTCATCGCTAGAGTCATAAAAAGTTCTTTCGTCGATGATGATTTCTCTAAGAAGAGAGTAATTATCTTTAAGATCATTTTCTTGAATAAGTTCTTAAAAGAGAAGAAGTTTGAATTCATCATCAACGAGAATCTAAAGTTGTTTCTCAGAAAACTAAAGTTGAACTTCATCAAGATGAACTACATCAAAGACAACAACAAGCTTGATTACATCACAAAATATGTAAAGATCATGATGATGCACTATCTTCAACAGATCGAGAAGACTATCAAGAAAAAAGATCATAGAATCACATGAGCGAAGTTTCTCAAGACTTTTCAGCAATGCTTGCTTGACGCAAAGTCACTTCAGAATTGAACGAATGATCTGTGAAATGTCATTATAAAAAGAAGCGATCAAACATGCATGTTGTTCTTTCTGAAACTCAACAAGACACATTTTTAAAATCATGTTGAAGTCATGAAGTTTGAGAAAGTGCTATTATTCAGATTTCTGAGTGAGTTACTCTCTTCGAACAAAATCAAGCTAATCATACTAACTTTCGCTCAATGAAACAAAATGTTCTGTCAAGAATTGATGAAGTACATCGACATGCAGCATGCTTTGAACTATGCTTAGCAGAGTTAACAATCGAAAATGAACTCATCTCTTGAAGATTAATCATATAAGAAGAGTTCACAAAGTTTCTTGCAAAGAATTGATAATTAAGAAAAAGAAGAATACTCTGATGATTAACAAGAGCAATGAGAATCAGAACTGAGAGAAACAGTCTTTCAAAAGAAAAAATATTGCAGAGTCAGCGAGAGAGCATGCGTCAGATGCAAATCTAGAAATCATGTAAAGTTGAATTGTTTAAACTCATGATTCATCTTTTCAAAAGTTCTCTTTTCAAAAGCTTTTTCTGCTTCTAACAACATTCTCATTGTTAACATTTTGAAAAAAGACTTAGCTCAATAGATTTCTTTCATTTATTGATCATTCAAGAAAAGAAAGCAACTGAAGAGTACAAAACTTAATGAATCAACTTGATTAATTAACTGTTTGTTGAACTGAATGTGTTGACAATGTCAAAAAACTCAAACTCAGTTGCAACATCATTCATTCTTGTAGTCAAGATCAAGTTAGAATGTCTCAATCTTCTTGAAACTTAAATCATGATGAACATTGAGTGTATGCTAAATGTGATTCATCACAATCTTGTAAAATGTTTAAATAAGATCGAGAATATTCATTCTTGAAAGTTCATGAGAATTTTCTTTGATGATAAATCAATGCAACTACTGTGAAAATGCATCTCATCAACTATGAACGATGTATATTTGCAAGACTAGCTTACGAAATTAGATCAAAGAGATTAATGAGTGAATAAAGATAATGACTTGACAGAAGATGAAAACTCTGCAAGCTTTCACTTTCATTTCTTAGCAAGCAATTCTATCATTGATAGAGTGCTATCTTATTATCTTTTACTACGCAGTTTCATGTAAAGAGATCTTGTTGTCTCACAGTTTCAATTGCTTTATTTGCATGAAGTTGTTCAATACAAAATGTTGAACATGCAGCAACTCATTAAAAGTTGCATGATCAAAAGAAGTAATAACTTCTTTCATATTAAGAATTCATCGTCTCATCAAAACAAATTTGAGAATCATGCATTTAAACATGCAGATGAGAAGTTTAAGTCGCAAGAATTTAATGAACAGACAGATCATATCTTTTGATGATCAGTAAGCGAAGTATGCAAGCAGTTAAAGAATTTGAAAACACAGAATGTACTGCTTGTCTTGCAACTTTACATATTGAAACTCAAGCGAAAGACTTAATCAATCTCTGATCATTGACATTAACATAATGATGATTATTATTGAAGTGATGCACGTAAGCGTGTTAATTAATCTTATGAGTCTAAAGAATAAAGCATCATGAACTACAATTTCTTGATGTTCTGACTGCAAGACTGCAAAAACTTCATAGTCATGATATCATCTGATTTCATCACGAAAGAAGAGAAGCTGTGATGATCTGCATCATACTTGTCAGAGAAGTCTTGCAATCAGTGACAAGATCATGTGATGAGCATGTGCAATCATAATAAGATACTCGACTGAAAATACTACATTGAATACTTACGTGCTAAACTTAGTAATTCTGAAATTCATAACTTTTAAACAAAATGTTGACTTGAGATTGCAAAGCAGCAAGCTGATCAAAGCATCGCGAATTTCAAGCAATATTTTATCAGACTGTATGCAGATTTGAATTATCATATATTCAACAAGACTTGCATGATGTACTTATGAATGAAGATTAATGAAATCATCATGAATGAATCTTTTTACATTTCATACATCTCTATCAATTATGTTGATCTGCTAAAGCATTTTATAAACATTGACTTGCATTTGCAAAACACTGACACATTGTTGAAGTTACATTCGCAGCAAAGTGAAAGTGCAGCATCTCAGAAGAGTTTTCAATTCTTGCATGAAAAGACGAAGTCTGTCATTGCAACAAAGAATTTAAAGTTCTTTGCTTTAAGCATGCAGTTTAAAGATGATGCAACACTCAAGTTCAATGAGTTCAAGCAATATGTTGCTTCATTCAATTTTACATGCTGATCATGCAAGAAAATGAAACACAAGATTGATAATTTAATGTGTCTTAACTACATATTCAGACAAGAGACTCATAATCATGATGAAAAGATGAGAAAAGAGAAAGTCTGATGTTCATCATTGAATCATTAAATATAATTATGAAAAGATGATTATCATGTGCATTGATGATATCAATACTGACAAATGTTTCTGAAAGAATGCGCGAAGCTCACTGTCTTATTGACTTTGAGATTGAGTGAAATTTTATATTGCAATCATGAATAAAAGAACATAAGTTATTAAAGAATCATGCAACTCTGAAACAGATTCAGATGATCAATGATCATTGAATTCTCTGCTATGATACACATCAGATTGATATCAAGTTAATCAATCATAAGAAAGTTTGCAAAAGCTGAAACATTGAGTTTCATGCTGTGAACATGCAAGAATATGATCTGATTCTTGACTATTTATGATTAAATGAGATCAACTCGAATATTCGCTGATGCAAGCATCGCTGATCATATCAAGAAAACAGCACTCAGCGTGCAAAACAAATACAAGTTAGTCTGTGCAAGACATTGAAATTTGTCAAGCTGACAATGCTTGCAGCTAAGAAAAGAGAAGAAACTTATATAACTTTGTTTTATCAACTGCTATTTACAAATGACTTATTGCAGAATGCAGATCATCAAACTGCAAGATGCAATGCACTTCAAATGAAAGAATCAAAGATATTCTTTGCTATTCAAGATTTCAAGAAAGTGTTTTCTGAAATTCTTTCTGATAGTCTGAATACGCATAATCAGATGAAACATTTCATTGATTTGATGAAGAGCAAAATGTTTCACATTGAGTTTATTTATAAGATGACACAAGATGAGCTCGCTGCAATATGAAACTATCTAGACAGCGCGCTAAAGAAGAAATAAATTCATTCATCAAGTAGTTTTGCAAAAGCATCTGTGTTGTTTGTAAAGAAGTTGAATGAAAGTCTTCATTTATGTGTGAACTATCATGATTTCAATAAAATAATAGTAAAGAATAATTACTCATTATTTCTACTATCTGAGACGCTGAATTGCTTTGCTCATGCAAGACACTTTATCAAAATTAATATTTGCAATGTTTATCATTGCATTTGAATTCGCAAGAGCGATGAATGAAAAACGACTTTTCATACATGCTATGATCAGTTTGAATATCAGATAATGCTCTTTAAACTGATAAATGCTTCTGCGATCTTTCAATTCTATGTAAATCACACACTTAAGTTATTTATGAATATTTGCTGCGTGATATATCTGAATGACATCTTAATATACTTTGAGACGAAAGAACAGCATTGAGAGCATGTGCACAAGATTCTTCGCGCGCTACTGAAATATTGACTGTATGTCAAGCTGTTAAAATGCACTTTCAATCGTAGTAAAGTTATTTTTCTGAGATTCGTGATAAAGTGAAGAAATGTTCAGATAAAACAGTCTTGTATTGATGTAATCACTAGCTGATTTGAGCTTGAGTCTGCAAAGAACATTCTCATATTCTTGAGATTTACAAAGTTTTATCAATGATTTATAAGAAAGTTCTTTCAAATCATCATGCTCTTAACAGATTTAATCAAGAGTGCAAAGAAGAGAGCGATGTGTTTACTCTTTGCAATGATGTCAAAAGCAAGAAAAGCTTTTGAAAGATTGAAAACAGTCTTTGTCAATGCTTTCATTTTGAAACACTATGATTGAGATGCAAATCTTTGCATGAAGATCAATGCATCAAATCATGAAGTTGAAGATGTGCTTAGTCAGAAGAATACGACTGATCAATGACATTTCATTGTATACTATAGTTATAAGTTCAAAGAAGCTGAAGTATGATGAAACATGCATGACAAAAAGCTGTATATTATAGTTCTTGATTTTAAGAACTGATGACACTATCTTCAGAGTAGCAAGCGACTCATATGTATGATAACAAATCACAATAATCTTCGTTACTTTATGACAATAAAGAAACTCAATGCATGACAAATGCGCTGAGTTGAAAAATTAGCTGCGTTTAACTTTCATATAAAATATCACAGAGACAAATTAAACTCTGCAAATGCGTTGTCAAGAAGACTTGACATCATGAAATTAAATGATAGTGAGAAGAATAATGATTATTTTCTATCTACTTTGCAAAACAAACTTTGCAATCAGAAATGTCAATCTGAGCTGCTAAAAAATGAAGAAGTTTCAACAATGATCAAACTCGCAGCATTGATGATGCAACTGAATGACATAATCATTGCAGATACTTAAGTCATGTGTTTGAATGAGAAAATACTCGCTAAATCTTGCAGAATTCTAAACACTGCGTCATCTCAACTTCTGATTCATCAAATTATGAAGTCAAAAAGATTCTATTTGAAGATGAGTGAATTAATGACTGCATGATTGCTGAAGTTACAACAAAGAAACGTCTTTGTTGCAAATGAGAAGTGACATCAATGATTTGCATTTAGAAAGAATGAGCTTTTGAAATGAAGTATAAGAAATGATGAACTGCTACGTCGTGATCTTGCAGTTTATGTACTCAATAACTCTGTTACAAGAAATAAGATTCTGCATATGAATCATGATGATTTCGAAGCAGATCATTTTACATGCGCTTGTATCAAGATTGCAATAAGAAGAAAATATTACTGATTGAAAATGCTTAAAGAGATGATGAAATATGTTTGCATTTGTTCAGATTGTCAGCGAGTGCAAATGCATCATCATAAACTCTATGAGAAGCTGACGTTTATATCTTCAGAGAGCGTGAATTCATTTCACATGATGATCATGAATTTCATAATAAACATGCTCTTTGCAAAGAATTCATACATCGAAAAAACAAGCGATGTTACATTGATAATAATAAATAAGTTGATCAAGCACGTAATTTATATTTCGACGATTAAAGATTTGAACGTCAAGAAACTTATGAATCTGCTATGATGAAAATTCATATCTCAGCATGAAATAATGCGAAGCATTATATTGAATCAAGACTCACTGTTTATCAATCATTTCTGAATCACTTTATGTTAACATCTTGAAGCAAAGCGAAAGCTAAGCATTGTGTTTTATTCGTAAATCAACAATTAAACAGAAAGACAGAATCAGATGCTTGAACACTATCTGCGAGTGTGTTTCAATTATAAGATGAATAACTGATCAGAGCTTTTGTCAATGATGATGTTTGCATATAATAACAGCGTACACGCTAGTATTGAAAAAACTTCACATGAGCTTCTAAAGAAATACATTGCGAGCTTTGCAGAGACATCTGAGAACAAAGTTCTAAAGAGAAAGACATTCTTGATTATGAAGTGAGCAGAATGACTACGAAGTATCAGAGAACATTTAATGAAACTATGAAAATGAGTAGCAGAACAGCAAGCAAAGTATTATAATGCTCATCATAAAGTTGCAAGCTTTCAAATGAAAGATAAAGTGCTTTTGCAAAGTATAAACATTCATACGCTTTGATCAAAGAAAAAGATTGATCACAGATAACTGAAATAATTCAGAATATTGAAGAAGATCAACATCAAGCGTATAAGCTTGAACTATCTGAAAAATATGATGCAATTCACTTAATCTTTCATGTTTCTTTATTGAAATTCTGACACTTGCGTGATGAGAATTCAAAGTTGCAAATCATTCTCATAAAAGAAAAAAAGAAATGAAAGATAAAGAAGATACTTGATCAGTGAATCAAGAAAAAAAAGATTGAGTATTTAGTTCAATGAGCTGATTCATCTTTCTACGAAAACTTCTGAGAATTAATGAAAAATCTTAGCAATGCAAAGAAAATCATTGAAAACTACGAGACAGAAAGACAAGTACATCAGTCAACTGCAAAAAAGTCAAAGAGAAAAAAGAGAGATAAATCATGTAAGAATCATGATTGAAAGAATATTAAAAGCGCAAAGACGTAAGTCTAAAAAGTTAATATTAAACTACAATTATAAAATCTCACGTAGCATATGTTTTCTAAAAAAGAAGATGATGAACGTTGCAAAAGAGTGAAGAAAAAAAGTAATCAATGATTGCGAATGAGAACATTGAAGTGAAGAGAAAAGCTATTTATTCATCAGCGAATCTCGTCACGCATTGCTTGCTTTAGTTAATACTCACAAGATGAAAATGAAGCAACATGATGATGATAAGAAGTAATGAGAACGAGAAAGATGAGAATTTCTATTCAACTGTTAAATACAATCTCACATGCTGTTGAGAAAGAAAACTATTCACTTTTTTATTGTCAAAGACGAAGAGCAAGATGATTTTAAGTGTAAATGATGAGATGTTGAGTCATCACTTGCACAACATGATGCATCATCAGCTGAAGAGAGCACAAAACTAGATTCATCATACAATCATGCTTTTCTTTGAAGCAATGCTCGCATTTGCGAGCACACTTGATGAGAGCACAACACATGTGAGTCATCACTACGCTCAAATGATGAACGCAGCGACAGCATCAGATCTTCTGATCATGATGATTTAACATACATCAACATTTATCAAAACATGCAAAGATAAATATGTTTATCAAAGATCATAAATTCAGTCATCAATGTAACAAATGCAAAGAGAGCAGAAGAAGCAGAAGAAGCAGACGTGATAGACATTGCAGCGATGACAACGTGAAGAAGAACATACATTTCAAGAAAATGAGCAAACTTCGCGAGCATGTTAGCATGATCTCAGTGAGCGTAAATGCTGCTACTTATCATGATAGTAATGATGATGATGATGTTGATACTGCTATGTCATTCACATTAATTCATAAGTTGACTTGCATCACAATAACGCTGCAACGAAAGAAGCTTATATCATAAGCTGCAAGCTATGCAAGATATGCATAGCAAATCTCATGCTTCATCAGTTTGAAAAAGCAGTACTTATGAAAAAATATGCTGAGACGAAACAAGAAGAAAAGAAAGAAAGAAAGAAAGCAAAGCTGAAGAGTTGATATCAACAATCTTGCACTAGCTTTGTTTATGCTTGTTAACATGATCAATTCACGACACTTCTACACAAATGTTAAAGCATTGAAGAAGTCATGATTACACTATCAGTTACAAGAAAACAATATGATGTTATGAAGATTCAGAGATTGAGTCTTTAAGAGAGAATGCAATTGTAAGAATGCATTTCATTGATTATGAATGATGCATGTTTGCAAAATTAGCTTGCGAGATTAAATCAAAGAGATTAATGAGTGAATAAAAATAATGACTTGACAAAAAATGAAAACTCTGTGAGCTTTCACTTTCATTTCTTAGCAATTAATTCTATCATCAATAAAGTGCTATTTTATTATCTTTTACTACGCAGTTTCACGTAAAGAAATCTCATTATTTCACAATTACATGAAACAATACTGCTTGATCTGAACATTCAGAACTTCAATGAGAGCAATTTATGCATCTTGAAGATCTTTATCATTGTTGAGTATATTTCAGAGAATCTCATGTTAGATCTTTCATTCTTTGAGAAGCATAATTTCATTCATGAGTTTGCTCATTGATGCTTACACTGAAAAATCTGGTGTGCTTAAAATGAAAGAAAGAAACTATCTCATTGAAGAACAGTTTCAGAATCATCTTACATGATGTTCAATGAAACAAGACTTGCGTCAAGTCTTTTTGCATGCAATATTCATCAATTTAGCTTTGTAAGAAAAATCATTCTCAAGTTCTTTTATTGATGTAATCATCAGAAGAAACGAGAAGTTTTAAGCGCTCAATTGACTCAGAATCTTAAGTAACAAAGTGTCACGATCCTAGCCTTGCCAGGCTCAGCCTTCTAGCCTTACCAGGCCTATCCTCGCTCCGTCACCTTGACTAGTCCCTATTGGGCCTAGCGTCGGCTGAGGAACACACATATGTAGCCAGC
>JAABUI010000129.1_pt1 | contig 110520 bp, 92 predicted proteins | sample 5559111 | NCBI WGS metagenome assembly JAABUI01 (sample SAMN10711870, study PRJNA513365) | rock metagenome | isolation source: Antarctica rocks | place: Antarctica: Victoria Land, Buttleship Promontory | reverse complement strand
CTAACCCTGAATAGGGTTGGCCTCGGAACAACCCTATAGCCTAGCGGCGAGCGGCCGGCGATAGTCATCAACATAGCCACCAACATAGCTACCAACATAGGTGCGTAGCTAGGATCGTAACAAATCTTTTCTCAATGATATTGAAGTAAAGAGATTGAAGACAATTTATAATAATGTAAAGATTGCTTCAGAAGTGCATCAGTTTGTGCTGAAGCATATTAAGAATCTCGACTTCGTACTCTTGAACTTTAAACTCATCAATTGCATTATATCTGATGAAAAGTCGTAATTCTGCATGTCGAGCATAAAGATTGTAAGATTTGTTTGTGACTTTCATGATTGCAAATCAGAAGATTTTAAAATTATCAAGATTCTAGAATGACATTTCTGTCATAATGTTACATCTGCTTGAGCATTCATTGAAGTATGCGTGTATTATTGAGTATAAATAGAGAATTTCATCTTGATCGCAGCGTCAATATTTCAGCTCTTCAAAAAGAAGATCAAATTCATGTAAGAAAGAAAACAAGAGAAAGTCATGAACAAGCTGAAGCTGACACTGATCACTGCATCAATCATGAGAAGTTTAAACTATTCTGAGCAAACAGAAGAAATTGTTCTTGTCGTGAACGCAAGTTTTCAAGAATGAAAAACGATGTTACAGCAGACAGCATTGAATTCTAAGAATCGACATCTTGTACAATACAAAAGTGAGCTATGAAATGAGTAAGAGACAAAATATGATGCTGAAAAGTGAGAATGCAAAGATCTGATGAAGACATTAAAGAAGATTTGTTACTGATTATATGATACGAAGTTCATTATTGAAATAAACGTCAACACTCTGATGACACAACTGAATCAATCTGCATCAAACTTATCAGAAGCATTGATGACATGATGACATGCTTGAATTTACTTGTTTGATTTTGATGTTCATCACGTTCTCAATCACAAGCATAACGCACTCGATGAACTCTCGCGCAGATTCAAAGAATCTTCAGACGATGAAGATGAGATTTATGAGAAAGACATAAATGACTTCATTGATGCTCAGTTAAATTTCATTCATCTTTGCTCAGTCAGTATAATTGTTGAAGAAAACATGTCAATATTGAAAGATTCATATTCAGAATACTTCAAGAAAATAACTTGTTATTTAATTTTCTTATCATGCTCATTCAAAATGTCAACAAAAGAATTTCAAAAATTCAAACATGAAGCATTGAAATTCATGATTCAAGATAAACATTTGTTTAAAAGATTCAACAAGACTGCTTCTGTGCAAAGAATGATGAATCTTCAAGAAGAACACAGTAATATTTTGCAGAAACTGCATGATGAAAGTGATCATCATAAAAGAGAAAGAATATATCAAAAGATGATCAACAGATATTGATGAAAGAAAATATGAAAGAATACATGTGCATATGTAAAATTCTGTGAAGAATGTCAGTTATGAGTGTTACGATCCTAGCTACGCACCTATGTTGGTAGCTATGTTGGTGGCTATGTTGATGACTATCGCCGGCCGCTCGCCGCTAGGCTATAGGGTTGTTCCGAGGCCAACCCTATTCAGGGTTAGCTTATGTTCTCCTGAGTCATATAGATAGCCGGCTCTTCCCTTCTAGATACTTTCCTTCCTTAGCATTTATATACTCGTTACATTACACCCATATGACTCGCTCTATGCTGGCCCCTAACAATGAGCATCAAGACGAAAGAAGAAGACTTTGCATTCTATCTGAATCTTAAGAGTTTGAAAGAAGATTGAGATGAATGTCATTCACATGTTTTCAAGCAAAGAAAAATGTTATATTGTCTTGACAAGAAATGACTTCTTGAGATGAGTAGAAGAAAGAGCTCTGAGAGCAGCAACTTTGAAAGTGATAGTGAAATTTCTGTGAAAAAATGTGATTTGCAGACACAACTGTTTAAAGAGATTTGTCATGAACGAAGAATCAAAGAATAAAGAAATTGTAGAAACGCTGATCGAGAAATATAAAATAAAGCGAATGATGATGTTGACTTATCATTCACAAATGAATGATCTTGTGAAGAGAAATCATACAGCTGTTGTGAATGTCTTGATCAAGATAACAGTCGATGAAAGCATGAGATGAGTCAGAAGTTTTGTCAATGTGCTATGAGTAAACAAAATCATCATAAGAACTTTCATTGAAATGACTTCATATCATGTCTTGTATGATTGCAATGTCATTCTTTTTATAGAACTTGATGTTTCAATCTGACAGATTCTTTCATGAGACAATGTTTGCACAACTGATGAGTTATTAACTCTTCATGCTCAACAACTTGAATGCAAAAACGAGAATTTGAAGAAAATTGTGCTGCATTTGAGAAGAATGAGAAAGATCAACAAAGATGTATGAAATGATTACAGATGCATTCATACTAGTTCAATTCTGAAGAATAATCTTGTACTGCTGCATGACATCAAATTGAACAACATGCATATGCTGAAATTGACATGAAAATGACTGAGATCTTTTCAAGTAGTGAAGATGAACATTGAAAAAGAATGATATAAAATTGCAGAGCTTGACGAAGTGATCTTGAAAGAAATGATTGCAGAAAATAGATTGAAGAAGCATGTGAATTGTGTTACGATCCTAGCTACGCACCTATGTTGGTAGCTATGTTGGTGGCTATGTTGATGACTATCGCCGGCCGCTCGCCGCTAGGCTATAGGGTTGTTCCGAGGCCAACCCTATTCAGGGTTAGCTTATGTTCTCCTGAGTCATATAGATAGCCGGCTCTTCCCTTCTAGATACTTTCCTTCCTTAGCATTTATATACTCGTTACATTACACCCATATGACTCGCTCTATGCTGGCCCCTAACAAATTGAGCATTGAAAAGTGAGATCAGCAATGAACAGAAGAATGAAGATCAGAATCTATTGATGATAATGCTCATTTAGAAAATCATGTCAGAAATTATGATCAATGTTTCAATCAAAGATTTGAATGCATCGCTGAATTTTATTCACTATTAACTGAGAGTCTTTGTGAACTTGAAAAAAGCATCTGTTGCTGAAACTTCTGTTGAGTTGAAATAAGATTGTTCACACTTAAGAGTGCAGCTTTGATAGCATTGTCTTGTACAGCATTACTCATATTACCTCTTTCTCTGTTGAATTGTTAAGAAGCGAAGTTGATGCAAGAAAATCATGAATTGTTAAGAATATCATAAAGTCACTTTGAGTTGCTTGAGCATATGAAAAGAAGAATGAGAATGAAGATGCAGACATCTGCAATGTCAATATTAAATTACTTCAGTACTGAAGATTGAAAGTTTCAAAATGTTCTAGTCTTAAATGAACAAAGCGAAACTTTAATCAATTTGCAGAGTACACGCTAAAGTTCACTGCATAATGATTAAAGCTAAAGCTTAAAGCAAGAATCAAAATTGATTAATGATTGTATATTAAAGAATATATCAAGATCAAAGATCAAAGATATATCAAGATTGACTTAAATGATACATGACAAGACAACATGATGTTACATCAAGTCGATTTAACTCATGTGATGCGCAGCAGATAGCATAGAAAAATAGTCAATCAATCAGCTGAGAAATTTGTTACTAATATCAAGTCATCAACACTCTCTCAGCTATGACAAACACAAGTCACAGAAGAATTATTTGCAAAACTGCAAGCAGTTTCTACTAATGCTGAACTCTAAAAGACTCAGCACGTATTTTCTATCTTTCAACATAATTATCATCTCTGTTATTTGAACTCGCACTAGAACGTCTAAACATTTCATGTAACTCTTCACTCAGCATTTGTTTTCTCAAACATTAAAAGCTCACATTAAAGCTTTTGTTAATGCAAGCTCTTGTGCATTTTCTCAGAAGAATCTCATTTGAATTCTTTAACTATCTTTACTTTCATCATTTTAATGACACTCATTAGAGCAAGCTCTGTGATAACGCTGCATCATTTGAGATACTTTATAAATGATCAAAAAGAACTAGTCAATTACTTGAACTCTTTGCGCACAGAACAAGAACAACAGACAGCAATTCATCAATTTCGAAATCAGATTATGCAATTACATGTCAATGTAAAGAATCTGATGTACAGCTTCGTGAAATTTCTTGATAACAATTCACTTTATTCAAGAATGACTAGCGAGAAAGAAGAATGAAAGATGATGAATATTGAGCATGAAAGAATTGAAAAAGAGAGAAGAGATATAGCTGAGACAAAAAGAATCATAATGAACAGATGAGATTTGAAGCTACTGAATCTTTGAATCTCAAAGAAAGATTCTTCATTGTATTTAATAAAAAGAGAAGCGATGAATAAAATGCATGCAATCATTGCAAGAGTTCAGAATGAGCATTTGATCAGAGCAATAATGAAGCAAATAGTATATCATAAAGTGATGCAGATAACTGTCAGCAAAGATCAAGTTTTAATCTCTTTATTTTCATAATTCACAGACTTCAACAAATTGATCATGAATCAGATTGAAGTTATGTTAATGAATGAGAAGCTAAATCACATGAACTGAAGATGAGTAGAGTCTGACTTGCTATGTGAGTGTATCAGCAACATGATCTTGAAAACAGGTCATGTTGAGACTGTTTTTAGCTCATCGACAGTTTCGCAGTTCAATTTCAAAAGAAGATCAAGATCATCAATACTGTCGTTGCAATCAAGACACTCATCAGTAGTGTCAAAGAATGAAGATTCATACTTCATGTTGACTGCAAGCGATGTAGTAATGATTTCAGATCTTAATTCATCAATGTCAGCGATGTGAAGTCTGATGATAAGATTTCATCAATCATCAAGAGTTATCACATCAATCTCTTCTGACATGATCACTTCGTTCACGTCGTTAAATTCTTCAAGAACATCATATGTACATTTTCTTATGTCTTCTCATTCTCTTATCTCGATCGCTTCAACGTTCTCAAAGCTAGCAGAATATGACAAGCAAAGACTTGTTCTTTCGCTAGATGTAATCATGAATAATGAAAAGATTCTTCTACAGTACAGCTTAGAAACAGAAATGAATGATACTGCAAGTGTCTGCAAGAAAGCTATCATTGTGACAGTGATAGAAAGCGTATGATCGAAAGTTTAATGATTACATTATCAAATCATCAAAAATATCTGAAAGATGAGAGAAAGTAGAGCATGCTCTTGCATATGAATGTCTCATACATGAAAGCAGAGACTCGATTATCTTGATTTGATATCTTCAATCATGACAATGAAGTTGCTGAGAGAATATCGCTTCAAAACTAAGAGTGAAGAAACGTTTGTGTATCATTCACATCTTCAGAAGCTAAGAAATAGACTTGAGTTACTGATGAATGAGCTGTCGTTTGAAATACTTATTGATCGTATAAATATCATATATGACTATAGATTTCGACTAGATTTCGTGAAAATCAATGTCACTTTTGCAAACTGATTTCGTCAAGATAGTCATCTCTTTCGCTTCACTGACTCACTACAACTATTTCAACTACGATTGCATATGTCACAGAACTACAACATTGATATGTCTCTGATTTGTAACATGTTCATAAAGAAGATCAAGTATCAGAAGTGAAAGAAAAACGATGCAATAGTATTATCAAATGTGTTTGATTGAATATTGAATGATAATACATAAGTCTTGATAAAAGAGAAACTAAACATGTATTTATGACATCAGAAAGATGACTTAGATCTTACAAATCACGACTAATTGAGAACGATTATGTACAGTATCTTGCACTAAGTCTTTGACTGAATCGCAAAAACACGTAAAATCGCGTATCTTTAAAACAATTCATCTTCTTCAACTGCATTCACAATGCTCAGAAGAACTTCGTTAACTTTAATTTCTGATAATAAGACTTTTAGAAAGAAACTTTCTTTGCTTATCAAAGATCAAATATCAGGTCAGACTCAATTAAATCTAAAACTCACTCAAATAGAATGAAATTTGAACGTTTCGCGAATCATCATTCAGTGCGTTTTGAGAAAACTTCAAACAACATTCTTTGAAGTCAATGAACTCAGATCAGAAAGACTCATATCAATTACTCTTCATGCAGTTAGAATACTGTTACGTCAGTTACGATCGAAGTCTAAAATCATCTGAAGACAGCTGAAAATGAACATTGAAATCGATTTGAACGCGAGAACTCTCAACGCAACACTACGAGCTTACGAAATTTCTCACTGACTAGCTTTTAAGCGATCGAAATTAACATCTGAAGCTGCTCGACTTCAATTAAAATGAGCTAAAACACATGAAGATTGAATTATGAATCAATGAAGAAAAGTCATTTGATCGAACGAGACATTCGTGACTCGAAGATCAGATAAAACATCAGAATGAGTGTTTGAAACTCGCAAACAGAAATGAGATAGAAATAAAGTGATGAAAATTTTCAATGAAAAGATCTTTTTCATTATGATTTGAGAAGCTTTTTGAGATTCTGAAAGATCGAATTTATACCTGCTTGATCGAGACTTTGAATTCAAAAAACACGACTATTCAGCAGTCTTTTATCTTCAGATTTTGAAATACAATTTGACTGACATATGAAAGTCAGAACTAATGTTCATGCAGAATAATGCTTCAATACATAGAGTCAGAAAATTGAAGCTTTGATTTCAGAAAAATGATATAGAAGTCATGAAGTGATCTTCATACAGTCTCGATTTGAACTCAATCGAAAATCTCTGAGCTTTATTAAAGAAGAAGATTTACAAAGTTTATTCAAATCTGAATTCGCTGAAGAATAAAGAGAATGAAGCTGAAACTCAGTTATTTCAGATTTTACAGAGAGTCTGAGCGAATCTATGAGAGAAGATAATGAAGAAACTAATATTCAGTATGCTCGAGAGATGTGCAGCTATAATCATAGCAAACGACTGACATATCAAATATTGATTGAGAAATCATAACTCATATACTACTAAATAAATAGTTCAAATGTTGAAGTTTCTCAGCTTGATTTAAGAGTTTAATGTTTGAATGCAGATGAAAAATGATTTGTTGAGAAAGCGCAGTCAAAGACTTAGCGCGAAATACTGTACATCACGTTGCAACAACTAGTACGTCAGAATATAGTGTACTATCTTATTACTGTGACTCTTCGATTGAATCATAAAATCGATCTTCTGACTTTCTCATATTTCATGAAGATCACTTTCAAGAATGATTCAGAACTCATAAAACATGTGAATCTGAATGTCAATGATTTGATGAGTGATAGAGAACAAAGTCGAATTCAGAGCACAGCAATGTTTGCAGACGAGTCAATTAACAAAGATGATGAATTCATTCTTGATCAACATCTTCGCATGAAAAAATGATGAAAAGAAGCGATCAAGCGAAATCTAGCAACGAATGAGTATACTCATTACGTAGTACTCGAGATGTTCAATGAGAATGATTCGCGAAGATTAGATCTGAAATAAGTGAATCAGTCTTGCTTTGCAGACAGTGTTCATTTCTGAATGTCACATCTATCACACGATAATAAAGATAAATCTGATGAACAATGCATTGCAATGTTCATCTATCACATAACGATCTTCAAAAATGAAGTCAACATGAAAATTGCAGAATGTGAAACTAAGAATGAAGTGATCGTTGCATTATGAGATCAAAGACTCATCGACGCGATTTCTTTTGAACTAGAAAACGATAAACAAGAGAGAGTATCGTTTCATCATTCTGTCATCATGAAAATTCGAGAAGTATGTTCAACTTCAAACGCACTGATAGATCTTTGAAGCTGAAATTCGATGAAGATGTTGAAAGAAAGAAGTCTTTTGTTTGATCAGAATCTGAAGCAAGTAAAAGAGTTTGTTGAATTTCATTGAAAATCTGCATTGAATCAGATGAGAAGAGCTTACGAAAGAATGAAAGAGACAGAGATTGCAGTCTATGAGTCTAAATTCTATTTCTACTACGTCAAGAATGATATTAAGTCAATGAAAGACAATGAATGAAAGCATTCGAGAGCAATTGCTTGAACGTTAATAATAGATTGTATTCTTTCTGTTTTTTCAAGCGTTGATAAATAGATTGTTCTCTTACTGTTTTCTTTCTGTTTTCTTCTTGATTCTTTCTGTAGTGATCAAGAAATGATCACTAATTAGACGAAAGACGAATGTCGTAAGACTGCTTGCATCATTCTCACGAGATAGTTAGTAAGAGAGAAGAGATCGAGATTTAAGTCAATGATAGAAGAGTTGAAGAGCATTTTTTGAGTGTACATATAGATGTCATTGCAACTTGTAGATAGAAAGAGAGAACATACACGTTTTACAGTATCTTTCTACTAGCACAATCATTGCACATGTTCGTTGTTTGCTTTCTCTGTTGCTTCAATACGACTTTTTATATCACATCTGTACTCTATTTCTTGACAACATTACTAAAGTGCATTCATAGAAGAAATTTAATAGATTGTCAACAAGCAAAATCATGAATTACTCACTTTCATTAAGTTTGATCTTTGTGATCTTGAAATCTTCGTAGTATTTCTCTGTTCAAAGATCAACAAATTCACGTAGTTGATATGCTTAATGAAGTATCAAGTACATAAAGTTTCAATGAATGCAAATATTTTGTATCAGTTTTCTAAATCTTTTGTCATTCTGCTCTTGAAAAGCTCTGAAGTGAATCAATTGCTGAAAAGAATCATTGACAGCTATCATCAGAGCACAAATTTAATTTCATGATTAATAAATACATTACTTTTTTGCATTATCATTTGAAGCAATATCTTTTTGATCACAACAAATAATTCTTTGCTTGTTTCAATATCTTGCACTTGATCATTCTTTAATTAAGCAATAATATTATCAGCTATTATTTTCAATTCAAGAGCTTGAATAAAATCTTGAATCACAAGATTGATGATGTGAATCAAGCAATTAATGAAATTCTGTGTTTTATCTCATTAAAACTCATGATGACTCATGATCTTTTTAAGTTTCTCTTTCAAGATACTATTATTGCTTGCATTATTAATAACAATCTTGAAAAGCTTGTTCTTAATAGCATAGTTCTTCAGAATTTTCATTAGCTTCATCATCAATTGATAATCAATATGCTCAATATCAAAAGACGTAAATTCAATAAAATGTTCATGAAATTAAAATTCAGCATTGATTTAATATATCAACATTCTCAAGTATATTACTCTTTGAAAACTAGATCACATGTTCAAAGCAATAAAGATATGTTGTGAATCTTTAAGATTTGTTCTGATCTGATCACAAATCTTCTTATAATGAGAAAGAATCATACATTTGCAGTTTGTAAAGTGAACTAAATTTTAAAGTTTAGCGAAAGAAACATTTGTCGCTTAAAGCTGAATAAAATCGAGATTTAAGCTGAGCTCGTCTGACTGAGTTCTGCTTTTGTCGATAAAATCTGCGTTCGTTCATATGCTCTGAACTGCATTTTGATATAATCTGCGTTTGTTCATATGCGCTGAAATGAATCTCGCTTTCGTCGCTTATGTCGCATATGTCAATTCTTCTATCTATGTATATTATATATATCTACAGAGACTTATTTATAGGCAGATTATAGTATGAAGCGTCTCTACAATGAATGTCATCGTTGTACTCACTCTAGATTTTCAACGATGACTTGTTCTTTCATTCTTCGACATTATATCAACAACAGCTTAAACTCTTTTTTTATTGATTTCATCATTTTCATTGCTACTTTTGACTTCTTGCAGTCTTCACAAAGCTCGAATTATTTGCTATGAATGCATTGCAATAACTGATTAAACTTGATGCGTTAGCATTCTTTGCAATATTTCAAATCAATTTCACATTATCTGATCTGATCTAAGTTGTTGCATTTTCAATGATCTTGTTCTCAGTCATAGTGTGCAAGATCTTGAGTAATCACATATTTGTTGTCTGTAGCAGATTCAATAACTCATCTAGCTGTTTCGTGATTTCATCATTATTTTCAAAATCATGAATCTGAGATCAGTTGACTATATCGATGTAAGCGAAATCAATTATTTGCGAACGCGTCATGAATGTCGTCTGTTTGACTCATGTTTTTGCCTGATGTGCAAGTAGATGATCTCACTCATCTGAGAACTGAGCTTTGCAGTAGTCTGACACAGCTGCTAGAAAGATTCTGTGAACTGACATTTCATGATCTTCAACCTCGAGTTAGATCAACTGCGTGTGCTTGACTGATTTCAAAGCAGATACGCTGCTACTTTTTGAGCACATTGACAGAATGTCAAAGACTGACTCGATTGATTAGACTATTATCGTACTCAAATCGCAAAGACACATTGAACGTAATTTTCGAAATTGAGAATCTTTGTTGACTTGCGAGATTGAAGATCAAGAAACACTCAGTATATATGAAGAGATTGTGAGCATCGCATTTTGCAGTGAAGAAAACGAGTCGTGTGCTCTATATGAAAAGCAGATAGAAAGATCTCGCTCTCGTGATCGTATAATGTCATTATCTTGCAAATTTTCTCTTTTCATTCGACGTAATCACTGTTAAGAATTTAATATTACGATTTGCAAGTTCTTGAACAAACGCAGTATATTCAGTGACAGAAAGTTTCTCTCATGTTCATGAGTTGATGATGTTGAGCGTGATGTCAAAGTTTGTTGATCAGCATGACATGAACATTCAAGATCTTCAATTGTATTGAGTACTTATTTGCTATCTTTGAAGAGACAAGAATACTCAGACTTTTTACAATTTATGACAAAAGTAGCTTTGAGATCTTGCAGAAGATGATTTCTTTCACAGATAAATACTTTGCAGCTTTGTTAGAATGCAATAACTCTGACTTGCATATCTCATTTCACACGAAAAATATGAAGAAAACATTCTCGCAAGATTTAGACATGCGCGATCATGAAGATATTGAGAAACGCGATCAGAATGATTTCATTGAGTCGATTCATCACATTAGTAAACTTGATGTGTGATTGATTACGAAGCGCAAGATTGATCGATAAGACTCTCTGTTAACGACGAGCAGAGCAAGACAGTTACTCAGATACAAGTGATAACGTCTTGTATGTCTCGATGAGCTGTATATAGTCATGATTCTAGCTATATATATAATAATAAACAAAGAAAGCATTTCATTTTCTGACGTGCAACTTTGATGATTGAGTTCAAGTCATAACTTCAAATGAGATGAGATTTGAGAGTCAATCTGTCGTTTTCGTGAGTTTGACTGATATATGATTCATTGAACTGCGAAACAGATTAATTGAACTGCGAAACAGATTAATTAAACTGCGAGACAGATTCATTGAACTGATGATGTCTGCTCTGATGTCATGAAACATGTAGTCTTCAAGATGTATGAAAGTCATCGAGTTTAGCATTCTCGATCATATCTAATATCTTAATGACAATCACTCAAAGATCATAAAACTCGACTATTGTGATCGCGACGATGCAAAGTGCATCTGTGTCTCATTCAATCAAGCAACTGCATCGTCGATCTTGTTGATAATCAGCTGCGATGATTGTAACTAGTACGTTCTTCAAGTCAAAATCTTCGCAAATAACTTTCATGAATTTAGATCTTGCAGATTGTAACTTCTGCATTCATGATGATAAGCTTTTAGTAAGTTGTCATCACAGAACGTGAGTTATCTGTGTCGATGCAAATTTGCAAATGAGCAAAATGAAAAGATATAAAAAGATGTATGTATAATGTTCTTGAAGAATTTAACAACGTGAATGAAATAATCATGTTAAAAGAGATTAATGTGATAATTCTTAATGATTGACAAAATCTTATTATCAAACTTTATATCATTGACTTCAATGAATTAAGATTTGAGATCATGATCACATCACTTATCTTTGCAAGAGAATAATTCTTATGTTTTGATGTTTTTAAAATTCTTTTAAACATAAATTGCAAGATTATTAATGAGTTTAAAACTGTTTTTACATAATTGAACTTTAAACACATATTGCGTGATCATTCTCTTAATAATTCAGATTTAATTCTCATTCAGCTCATTCTATTCAATTGTTCTTCAATTAACATTAATCTTTTCTGCTCAGTAATTAACTTTTCATAGTTTGATAATTGTGAAAATGAAAAGATTGAGATTCACTCTCTGCTGATGATTGCTTAAGCTGCTCAATGATATATCACTTGTTTCATTATCATTTTCATTAAGTGTTTATTTTCAACTTTGTTAATGATGATTTGCATCTTGATCATGACTTTTCTCTTGATCAAATACAGTGAGAAGTCTTTCTCTGATATTCAAAAATCCAGAAGTTTTTGCTTTCATCTGCTTGCTACAATCTTTCAAGCTTTGACTATATTTCTTCTCTTTGCATTTATGCATTCATATTTAATGATGATTACTTTTCACTTCTTTTTCTTAATAATCATCTTTGCATAAAATGAATTATAATTAAGAAAGTTTATAAACTCGTACATTAAATTTACAACATTTGCATGCATGTTCATAATTTAATCTTTAAACTATTAAATTATTTCATGATGCTTTTGCATCATAGAAAGTGAGTTAAGATAATTGATCAGTTTCTGATGTTTTTTTTATTTTTTATTTCTTCATTAAGTGCATGCAGTCTATGACTATGATACTATCTAGACGCTGTGTGTATGCTAAATTACATGTAATCTAGTCATAATCACTGCTGTATATCTTTTCATTGAACAGTCACATTGATAAAGTGTGCATACGAGCATGTGAACTGTTTATATGATAAAGTGATCACATAAACAACTCAAAGTTGTGAAAGCTGATCACTTCAACGTGAGCTTTCAACTTGTCTGTATGATCATTAAGCTAAGCGAGCTAAATGAGCTTTGATCTATGTAGATGAAAGTTGATCACTTCGACGTGAGCTTTCGAGTTCGCTGTATGATCATTCAGCTGAACGAACTAGATGAGCTTTAATTTATGTATTTGCAACGCATGTAAATCGATCAGAAAATCGAAAAATCAATCGATTTACTGCATTGCACAGATGTGTATGTGCGCAAAAGCTGAGTCGTGTCTTTGTAGTGACTGTGTGAATGTCGTATATTAGTTGCAGCGTATACGCAAAGACGTTGCTGTTGTTCTGTGTATATGAGCAAAGACTGTATTGTGTCTTTGCAATGTATATGATTGCGATGCATGTAAATTGATCTGATAATGCGAAAAATCAATCGATTTACTACATTTCACAGACGTGTAGATGTGCAAAAGCTGAGTCGTGCCTTCGCAGTGTATGTGTGTGTGATGTATATGAGTTGCAGCGCATGCGCAAAGACGTTGCTGTTGTTCTGTGTATATAAGCAAAGACTGTGTCATGTCTTTGCAATGTATGTGATTGCAATGCATGTAAATTAATCTGATAAAGCAAAAAAATTAATTGATTTACTGCATCATGCAGATGTGTAGATGTGCAAAAGCTGAGTCGTGCCTTTGCAGTATATGTGTGTATATCATATATGAGTTCAATGTGTGAATAAAGCGCTGTTACTGCTCTGTGTGTAATTGCGCTGCGTGTAAATCGATCTGAAAATGCGAAAAATCAATCAATTTACTGCATCACATCTGTCTGTATGTATGCAAAAGCTGAGTCATGTCTTTGCAATATATGTGTATATGTTGTATATGAGCTGCAGCATGTATGCAAAGACGTTGCTGTCATTCTATGTATGTGCAAGCTTTAATGCATCGATGATCACGTTGTTATTGCTTCGCTTTCAACTGTGTGTGAGCTCAACACATGAGTAAAGCGTTGTTACTGCTCTGTTGATGTTGATGAGATTGTTCAGCTTTTCTAACAAGCATAGCTTGCAGAAGATTCGTAATCAGCATCTTGTACAGATAAATCTCGTTGTCAACTCAGTTTCTGATGTTCATTGATGACATATTTCAGATAATTTAACATGATTGCAGAACTTACTTTAGTCAGCATCATGACTGTTTTTCTGAAATGATGAAAGTGAAATAAATAAAAGATTTCAAATAAGAATTTTTGTAGAATGAGTGAGAAAACAACAAAAGCTTTGAAGTGAGTCTTAATATCAGAATTTAAAAAACATGTAAAATATTCAAGCATTTTAGTAAGAGTTTTGATGAAAGATAGAAAAAGAGAAAGCAAACAGTTTTTCTGTAAATGCAATTGCTTAGTTGAGAGATAAATTGTATTTTGTTAATTAAACTTCTTGAGAATTTACTTGCAGATTTTGCAATATTTATTTAATTTTTCTGTGACTTGTATTTATAGTAAGAAGAGAATGTCAAAGATCATGCTATTATGTGTATGTCATTAAGTCACTCTTGATATATTTTCTGATATGCAATCATTGATTCATTGTCTTGAATATGCAATCATACATTTGTTGTTTCTGACATGCAATCATAAATTCATTTTTTATTCTTACTTTAAATTTTAGCTTCAATCAATTTGCAGTCAACAATAGCAAGTTGACTGCAAATTAATTAAAGCTTTTTTTTCAATTAAATTCTTTTTAACTTTAATTAATACACAGTCAACTTGCTAGCATTGACTGCAAATTGATTGATTGTTGATTGATTGTTGATTGTAATTCATACACTCTTGTAACATTAATTTAGATTCAACTCATGAGAAACTCTATGCTATTTATATTGAGTGAACAAAACTCTCTGAAAAAGAAAATCACTCGTCATTGATACAACTGCTTCACGCAGTCGAAACAATGAAATTGACACTGTGTTATCAAGTAATGAATCTATAGCTTTTATTCAGCATGTGATGCTCAAGTAAACTTTTGATGAGAGTGTCTGTGCTGTTTAATTATGACACATCATCTTTGCTCTGCTCTTCATTAATGATATTCTATACAACGATGTCTCAATTCAATTCTTGATTCAAAGATGAAAGATGTTTTCTTTGCATTCGTGATGCTCATGATTGTAACATACATAGAGCTACGTTCTCTTACTCAATAATTGTCATTTATTGAGCAGAGAAATATGTGATGAAAGAGAGATGCACACAATGAAAAGATAAAGTGTGATTGTATTGAGTAATTCTTTTCTTCTCTTGATTTGACTTATGTCACGTAGACGTTGAATGAATTGTTAGTATAAACATGTGATTGCAATCATTCAATGTTTGACTCTGATCAATGAAAGAGAATGCGTTCTGATCGTTCTCTTGACTCTCAATTTTTTATGTGAATAAATGAATGACTTGACATCAAGTAAAGAAGATGAGCTCAAGCTTTTTCAATATATTAACGTGATCAACAAGTCACTACTTCTTCAAGCACTGTAGTCACGTCTTTCAATACTTGAGACAATTATTCTATCTGATATCTTTTCATCAATTACTTGATAATATTATCAATGTGATGAAGATGTTTTGATATTGACGCAGTCAACGAGTCACAAATTCTTCAATCACTTGCAGTCACAACTTTCAGACTCAGCATCTGAATTGTCTAATCACTAGTAGTATTTTTTCATCTCTTACTGACATCAACATGTCATTAATCTTCTTCGTAGATCGATTGTGACTGTTAGAAAGAGTGTTGTTGCATGAGTGAAAACTCTGCATTATGACTTTTCTGATCACATAACGTTTCTATCAAAAATATGTTGCATACGTTGCATGCAACATACATAAGATACAATCTCTATGCTAATTTTCTTCTTAACGAGAGATAGTTTCTCATGACAGATTCACAGTTCAAGATGAGCAAAATCTCTCACTGCTCAAATTTCAACAGTTTACTTCTTAAGCATGAGTTGCAGATGTTTCGTCAGCAATATGCATGCATATCACAGTCAATTTCTTCTTTAATCACATCAACATGCATTACTGTTCTCTCAAGCTATACAAATGATATCTTTGACTAGAGATTGATTCTATCATCAAGACATTCAAGAGTCAAAATTCAGTGAAGAAATAAGATTCTTAAGATCAACAGTTATCATCATTGTATATCATGTCTTGCAAATGCTTGCTTCGCTTGTAAAGCATGCAATTCATCTGTTTCATGTTATTTGTAAAGATCTTTCTCATGCAGATTAATTATGTCTTGCAAAGATGTTTGTATGCTACACTTTTAATCAGATAACGTAGTTCAATCATTCTTTACTAACTCGCTTGTGTTTCTCTTCTCTTAACAAAGTCTTCTCATCAACGTATCATTTACATATAGAATGTCTGTATCTGAATGTCTGTTAAATGATATTAATGAGATTCTCAAGTTTGCTCATGTTGAACTTAATGAGACTCGTGAGTTGCTCATGTCGTAGTAACAGACACGCAGTCTTAACAAGATTTATATGTAGTTAGCATGTAAATCTAAAGAATGTTCATGATTCAAGTTCTTTCTGCTAATCATTCTTAACAGATCAAATGCAAGAGTATTCTGTCTCAGTTCTTGTCATCATGATGATGAGATGCTGAATTGAATAATTTTCATAAGCGATTTCTCTCGTAGTTCTGCGTTCTATTTGACTTTCTCATCTGTGTATAAATTGCTTATAGCATGCGCATTGAGATTATTGAAGTCTGCGTGATCACGAAAACTCTGCATGCAATCAACGCACAGCGCTTCGCAATCAAGCAGCGCATCAATGTCGTTCAAACTTTTGATAATCTTTAGACTCTACTGTAGTTAAACAGTAAATTCATAGTCAGCATCATGTACAGATGAGTTTCATCGCTGATCGACTGCAAATTGATTAAAGCTTCTTTTCTTAATTAAAGTTAATTTGAATTCTTATTTAAAATTCAACATATTGAAACTTCTTATTTTTAATACTGAAGTACTTTGATACTAGCATGCATTGCAAACATTATTTAAGTCATTTATTGCTCAGACTAAAATCTATTTATTTAAATTAAAGCATTTGTATAATTTTTAATTTACATGTATCTTACTATCTCAGTCTTAAAAGAGTCAGCATGACAGAAAATCAACAAGTAAAAAGAAAATATGAAAAGTGATAAAAGAAGTTACAATCTTGTTATCATCAATTATTAAACAAGAATCAGAAGAATAATTTGATGATTTTTCATTCTGTTTCTCACTTCATTTCTTAAGATTCAGCTAGAAACTCACTTTCATCTTACTCACTCACTTCATAGATTTAGTTACTTTAATAAAGAAAGTGTTTAACAGAATTAAATTCATTATCAATGAATAAAAAGTTGCATGCATGAATAAGATCTTCATCACTTAAAGATTTTCAAGCATTCATTCATAAATGTTTATCTTGTTGATAAAAAGCTTATGTTTATTCTTCATCTTTTTCTCATTTTCTTTCTTCTCATGCATATACTCTTCACTCATTTTGACTTCATTCATTCTTCTTTTTTCTTTTGTATATATATATATATATATCTTACTCTTCTGTTAACATGAACTTTGTTTTCAGATCTGAATAATTATACTTCATTTTTTTAATAATTTAATCTTTGTTTTATAGTTTTTAAATCATTCACTTAAATTATATTCTTGAAGAAAAGAGATAAATTGAACAGTAAGCATCAAGTAAAGTTCTCACTTAATATTTTGCAATTGAACAAATCTTATTCTGAACTTCTTTATTTATCTTTCTATGATTTGCTTGAGATAATCAATCTTTTTTTTTCTCTTCAAGTTTTACATGCTTATGCAGTCTAAGACTATAAAACACGATGCTATTTATTTAAATAGTAATATTGAAGCGTTGTGTATATGCTAAATTACATGTAATCTAGTCATAATCGTTGCTGTATATCTTTTCATTGAGCAGTCAGATCGTTAAAGTGCGCATACAAGCATGCAACATGTTTATATAATCAAGTAATCATATAGACAAATCGAAATTGTGAAAGCTGATCACTTCAACATAAGCTTTCGAATTTGCTGTTTGATTATTTAACTGAGCGAGCTAAATGAGTGATCGATGTGTTGTGAAAGTTGATCACTTCAACGTGAACTTTCGTTCGCTGTTTGATCATCTAGTTGAGCAGACTAAATGAGCTTTGAGTTGTTTGTGAGCATCACAATGCAATGCTCAATCTGTGTATGTGAGCATAACATGCGCATATCGCGCTGTTACTGCTCTGTTGATGAGATTATTCAGCTCTTTTGACAAGCATAGCTTGCAGAAGATTCATAGTCAGCATTTTGTACAGATAAATCTCGTTGTTGATCAAGATAATCAATCAGTTTAAAGTTACAAAGAAGAAATATTTAATGAACTTAGTAAGAAATCTGATCAGACAAAATATCATAATCAATAATTGTAACAGATCAAAATAATTAATTGAAATAAATCTCATTTTTGATTTCAAAGAGATTGATTAATAAGTTATTGAATAGAACATCATTGACATGATGTTTGCGCTTCATTCTGATCGTTAAGAACAAATGATGAGCATTGTCAATATGACATCAGTGAGTGAGCGAGAAGCGAGTATTGCTATCTTGCAGAAGAATTCAATTAAGACGAAGAATATACACGAGAAATTAAACAAGCTGTCAGTACTCTATGAGTTCAACGAACGTAGAAACAACAAGCTGATGCTCTGAGAAAAGATGAGAAGATTGACAGAGATGATAGAAAAGCTGACGCGTCAACACGTCATTGCGTTGACTGTCAATCAATGCATGAAGAATCAGCTGAAGAGATTGAAAAAAATAATGAGCAAACTTGAAAAGAAGTTCATGAAGAAGAAGAAACGCGTTGACAATTGAGCAAAGAAAGTAAACGAGAAGTTGACAACATTATTTGAAAGTCATCTTATCTTCAGCGCTGATGTTGCATCATCAATGCAAAATCATTGCAAGAAATTTAAGATTAAAATCTTCGTTAAAGAAGAAGAGAAGATCAAGAGAATCATGATGACAACAACAGAGAACATAGTGAGATGAGTAAGAGAGATTGACGTCGACGAGACGTTATCAATGCGCAAGAACATAGAAACTATGAAGAGATAATCAAATCTACTGATATTTTGAATCAAGATGAAAAGCAGCAAAAGAATACTGAAGAAAAATGATTTTTGAATCAAAGAGATTTCATCAAATGTAAGTCTGCGCAAAGTCAGTTTTGAGATAGTGATACATGAAATTAAAGTCAAAGAAATGTTTAAAGACATATAGAAGAAGAGAGTGAAAGCGCTCATCAAGATCAATAAAGACATACATTTAAAGATGATAATTGAGAAAGTCAAGTGACTCACAAAGAATAGTGAACAGAAGAGATACATTTCGCTGATGATACACATAGTCAGCGCTGAAATGATGAACAAGCTAATTGATGAAAGAGTATGTCATGAAATCAACATAAAAATCACGCAGTTTTATGATTTGAATTGTAAAACACATCAGTGTCTAAAGTGTCAAGACTATGATCATAAGACATATGAATGCAGAAACAAGCAAAAATGCGTTTACTGCGCACTAGATCATTACTTGAAGCACTGTTTTCATAAACAGACTTAAGACATGTGAAAATGTGAAGCATATCAAAATATACACAAAGTCTTTAACTCTCAATGTCATAAATGACAGATTGAAAAAGAGAGAATAAAGAGAGTCATAAAACACAGATCTTTATATCACGTCGTATGAGAACAGAGAGAACTCAAAGTGATGATGTCGAAGACATTCACAGCAACATTTATCAGTTTGAAATCATTGATAGACAATGACTTGAAGAGAAAACAGAGACGCTCAACAAATGAAAGTTGTCTACTCAGCGTGATCATCACATTCGAAAACACTATATTGAATCATCTAGTCAAGAAGTCAAAAACAAATGAGTTGAAGTCAACATCAATCATATTAATTTCAGTATCATTTTCTTTTGAAGATTTTACAAGTGAAGTAAGCACATTGCAAACACTTAAGAAAACATCAAACAGCTTTGAATGTGAACTTTAATGTTTCAGCAAAAGAAGCTTTGAATATTACAGTACAACGTTCACAAGTTCAGAAAAAAGATGATGATAACATTACTACATGAGAAAAAAATAAAGAATTATGACATTTTGATTCTTCAAGAACTCTGATGATTTGATGAAAATTTCAGAGCATATTGTTCAGCAACTGTCAACTTCACACTGAAGAATAATGAGAATAAAATCTGTTTCTACATAAACAAGAGAATTGACAGCAACATCTGACACTCAACATGACACTTCAAAGATGTAAACATGATTACATTACAGACATTGATAAACGACACACAGACAACTCAAAAAGCTATACACATTCATGAAGCATACAATTTGTCACTCAGAGATCACAAAGTCATTCATGAAAAAGAAAGTCTTTGAAACATTGAAAAGATGCTACACATGTTGAAAGAATGCGTTCTTGTAGAAGACTTCAATCTGCATCATTTCACATGAAAGAGATTATTCTACTTAAAACAACATTTATTGTCAAATGATTTAATTGAAATGATCACAAATGTTAATGCATCGCTGACATTATTTCAAGACATGATTACGAGAAATTATCAAAGATCTCAAATGATAATAGATCTGATCTTTACGACAGATGACATTATGAATCAATTAATACGATGCAAAATCAATGAAGAAATGAAAAACTTTTCAGATCATCTGTAAATACAGACAAGTATAGATTTCAGAGTTTGCAAAAAATCAACGCAAAAATCGCATCACAACTGAAAGACAATGAATGAAGAGAAGTTTATTAATATTTTGAAAGAATAAATGTTAAAATCACTGTTGAATCATGAAATGAGACATCAGCGCATAAATGAATACACTAAGCAACTGCTGAATGTACTGAAGAAAATCATCAAGATTTCTACTCTTTGAGCAAGATCACATGAAATGATCAAAGCAGAATGAACAAAGAAGTGTATGAAGATCATCAAGAGCATGCAATGAATGAGAAAAAGCTGTCAAATTATCAATGATTGAACAAAGTACATTCAAGCATATGATAAGAAGAGCAAGATCATCAGAAAACAGAAACGCAGTGAATATTGAAAGATCATGCAGAATGTCAAACAATTCTTGAGAAGACTGTTCAAAACTGCGAAATGAGCAAGAAATGCAGTCGCTGACATACTGACTCAAACAACAGTTTTTTCTCTGATCAAGTCAGAATGCTTCGACATCGCTATGACAGCATAAGATAAGATGAAAATGATGTTTCAAACTCACTTTTCATCATCTTCAGAGATTCTCATGTTGAACACAGAAAACTTCAAGTACTCGCTCTTGATTGAGAATGACATTTCGCTGATGCATTGCAAGATTAAGAGAGTCATTTACAAAACAATGCTCAACAAGACTTCAAAACACACAGAATACATAAATAGAATAATGTGCAGACTTGTTGATAACATGTTAAAACAAATATGCTCTCTTTTTGAAAGATATTTGCAAAAGAGAATACAGTTAACTTAGTTCAAGAGCATAATCACAATAGTGATGTGAAAGTCAGACAAGAAAAATTACTTTAATGCAAAGATATATAAATCAATTGTGTTACTCAACATGCTGAGCAAGATACTGAAGTTTATTATATTTGAACATCTGCAAAATGTTGTAGAAGCGTGTGACTTGATATTAAATATTCAGATGAAAGCTCGTAAACACAAATCAATAAATACAACTTTGCAACTGATTATAAAAAAGATACACATTGTATGAAGTGATACAAGAAGAAGAGTAATCTCATTGCTGAGTCTGAATAAGAAGAACGCGTTTGACAATGTAATACATAGCAGACTTTTGCATGACATGAAAAAAAGAAAAGTTCTTAAACTGCTTCTCAAATTTGTGAAGAACTTTCTGAGAAATCGATGCATCACAATCACAATCAATAGCTACATGATGATGAAACACGACGTGAACATTAACATATCACAAAACTCTTTACTATTATTAATATTATATTTGTTTTACAACGTGAACTTGTTGAAAGCATGTGACAACATCAGATTAAGAACAAGCTTTACAGATTTCATAAATGATATCAATATCTTAACATACAAAAAGTTCATAAAGCACAACTGCAAAGTTTTTAGCGAAATCTATGATAGATGCAAACAGTAATCAAAAACGTACAACATCAAGTTTTTAAAGACAAAGCATGAGTTAATTCACTTTATGAGAATCTCTAAGTGATTCAATATGAACATCAATGTAAAGCTGATAAAACATCAGATTAATTTAAAATCAGATATCAGAGTTTTGAGAGTTTAATCAAACTTTAAGTTAAGATGAGTGATTTACATGCATCATGTTGAAGCAAAACTAGTGATTAGACAAAAGATCAAGCAAACAATCATTGAGTTTACTTAAAGTTCATCAATGATGATGAAAAAGCAAATATACTTCGTGATGACGTGTTCTCTGCTTAGTCACGAAGTCATCATATGATACATGTCATAAAGAGTGAAGAATCATTAAAAAGATCTGAACATTAAGCTGAGATCAGTACAAGAAAGAGCATTGCAACAAATCATCAATGTTTATCATGTGACATCAACAGAAACTCTACAGATAGAAATAAACACAACGTTGATAAATATTCATTTATGAAAGTTGATACAAAAGTCAATAATGAACATGAACTTTTGAAAATCAGATGAAGTTATTGAGATAACAATGCATCAAATTTGTAACGACTTGATACTCAAAAGAAGTTGAAAATCAAAGCTGTGTAAGATGTCTCTGCAGTTGAAGCAAAAGTAAATGAAAGAAACACTTGAATAAATAAAGATGAAGTGAAATCATCTTTACACAATGATTCTCTGATCAAAGTCATTGAGAATAGTTATAGTTGCAAACAAGAAAATGTCAATAAGTTAACATCATCTCAACACATTTACATTGAAGCAAAGAGTTTACTTGAATGATAGTGACAGTAAAAAGAATGTTATGATGATTGTGATGAAAACTAACTGAAAGCTAGATAAGAGACTGAAAGAATCGACTTTAATCATCACTCATCATGAAAAACTGAAAGAATTGATCGCAAAGACAAAACATCTTGCAAACATAGCAACAGAGAATCAAGAGTGTCATAAAAAGATATACAAAGTATACAGTGATAGTCAGACTTCTTTGAAAACAGTGAAAGTTATGATATCAACAAAAAATCAGACACATTTGCAATGAGTTCAGATTGCACATGAGAGCATTTGATCTTGAGAAGTCATGCTAAAGTTACATTGAGTGACAAAACATGCAGAAGTACTCAAAAATGAAGCAATGAACAAAATGATTAATAACGCACATAATTTGTCTTTATTGCTGACTGAGCATCAACGCACTGAAGTGATGATGAGACTGACACTCATACAGAAACAAATCAGATAAACATGAAGATTAGTCTGAAAAAAGAGATTCAACGCAGCTTATTTTTGATATCTAACATCAGAGATGATACATCAACATCTGTGACTGCACAAGAATCATGCAAAGTCTCACAATGCATTATTGATGCAGCTATGCATGAGAAAAATTGACTTCAATCAGTTTTTACATGAGAGATGAGTACTTAATATTGCTATGATAATATGCAAGTATGACAGAAATTGAATATTGATCAAGCACATTTTATTAACATGTCTCAGATGAAAAGTAGAATAAAAAGCAATGCAATAAGAAGAGAAAATTACAGACTTAAGAAAGCTCTTAAAAATCATAAGCGCAGCGACAATGATCATTCAAATGATACTCTCAACGAGCATACTGAATCAATTTCAAGCTGTAATGTCATTGAAGAATCAGATGAAAGAGAAAGAAAATAAAGAAGAAACAGACTCATAGAGTTCTTGCATTGAGAACAGTTATAGTATAGAGCGAAGAAAGAAGCAATTTTTGATGCGAAAAGAGCGTTGTGCTAGCACAGCGTTCGCTACAGTATATAAAATCTTGCATAGATTCATAATGAGTGTTAAATCAAGTAAGAATAAAAAAAATAAAAAATAAAAAATAAAAAACAATTGTAACAATCTGTTAACAATATTTATGATAAATGATTTAATCAATTTTAAAATGTTTAAATTAATGAAATATAAAAGATTAAACTTAAGTCTTGAACAAAATTTTCATCAAATCTGACAAATATTAGAAAGATAAATATTTTAATCAGTGAGTTCAAATCTTAACAGTTAAAGAATTCAAACTTAACTTTAAATACTATGTTATCAAGAACATTTGAATTCTTACATTGATAATACAATTGCAAAAGCTGAAGAAAGTCTTTTTTTAATGAAGAAGAGTTCTGAGCTAGAATTTTAAATAAATACAATGATTGCTTTGAAATGTTCAAGCGTCAGACAAATATGTAACATCAATGATTCAACAAGTGAGATGTGCTATTCTGCTTAAATATGATAAAGAGATTCAGAATCAAATTTTGTTGATTTCTTCATTATTAGAATCAAGTTGAAAATATCGCTTGAAATCTTTTTTAAAAGAGATAATTTATTAACTTTAATTACATATAATTATAATCATGCAACGCGTTGAATTAAAACAGTTTAACTCAGAAAGAAGAAGAATGCAGCTGAATCAGAACTCAGAAAATTTTAAGCTTTCATTAATTTCTTCTTAAGCTTATTTTGAAGAACAAAAATATCATGAATTGAATTTATGTTTAAACTTTCAGCATATCACTTATCTTTTGCAAAAGTTGAAAAATATTACAAGTTTAAACTATGTAAAGTATTCATTGCAAAGAAATGAAAGTTTATAAATATCAATGATTCAAAGTGATGAAGCAAAAATAGTTGAATGAACTGAATCTACGTTTAAACTTTCAGCATATCACTCATCTTTTGCAAAAGTCAAAAAATATTACAAGTTTAAACTATGTAAAATATTTAAATAATGATAAACAAAAGCAATGCTATAAAGTATCTAAATAGTAATAAACAACAATAATGTTATGAAGTATCTGAATAACTGCAAACAACAGCAATGCTATAAGATATTTTCTCAAGTGCTAAAGCAAATATCTCAATATTATGTCATGCAATATTATTAGTTAAGTATTACAAGTTAAAGTCAACTTGTATTCACTTTCAATCATGTCATAAGTCAGAAATCAGAAGTCAAAGTTAACAAATTACATATGATTAACTTAGTTCAGAAACATATAATCATCATCATCATTTAACTTAAGAGAAGAGAATTTGAAGATAAATGATTTTTTTGAAGAAATCTTTTGTTTTATTAAAACAAAACTGTTCAAGTCAATTTTATATTACAATAAGTTGATCATAATGTTGAATTACATAAATAAAAAAAAATTGATGATTTGATTTGATTTGATTTGAATTCGTACATTTTTGTGACATTGATTTAGACTCGATTCATGAGAGAAACTATGCTATATATATTGAATGAACAAAACTCTCTGAGAAAGAAAATTGCTCATCGACTACATGATGATTTCACATCGTTGAAACAATAAAATTGACACTATGTTATCAGTAATGAATCTATAGCTTCTATTCAGCGCATGATGCTCAAGTAAACTTTTATGAATGTCTGTGCTGTTTATTGTAATGCATCATCTTTGCTCTGCTCTTCATTGATAATATTTTATACAACGATGTTTTGATTCAATTCTCGATTCAAAGATGAAAGACGTTTCTTTGCACTTGTGATGCTCATGATTGTAATTCAGAAACTGTGTTCTCTTGTTTAATGATTATCATTCATTGAGCAGAGAAATGTGTGATGAAAGAGAGATGCACATAAGAAGAAGATAGAATGTAATTGTATTAAATAATTCTTTTCTTCTTTTGATTTAACTTATGTCATGTAAACATTGAATAGATTGTTAGTATAAACGTATGATTGCAATCATTTGATGCTTAGCTAATCAATAGTAGAGATGCATTCTGATCATTCTCATGCACTCTTGATTTTTCATGTAAATAGATGTATGACTTGATGTCAAGTAAAAAAGATAAGTTTAAGTCTTTTTAATATATCAGCGTGATCGATGAGTCACTACTTCTTCAAGCACATGTAATCACAAACTCAAGACTCATCATCTAATTCATTTATTCTATTTAATATCTTTTCATCAATTACTTGATGATACTGTTGATGTGATGAAGATGTTTCAATATCAACACAGTTAATGAATTGCAAATTCTTCAATCACTTGTAATCATGACTTTCAAATTCTTCATCTGAGTCAACTATTTTACTAATAGTATCTTTTCATCTTTTACTGATATCAACATGTCATTAATCTTCTTCATAAATCAATTGTAATTGTTAAAAAAAATGTTATCATGTAGATGAAAACTCTGCATGATAATTTTTATGATCACGCAACATTTTAACATCATTTGAATTTTGTTGAATTGAGATTTCTTAATTCTTTTAACTTCTATTTGAACATAGAATAGAATCAAAAGATTCATAATCAACATCACATATAAATGAATTTCATTGTCAATCAAGAATGAAAAATTTGAAACATAATTACTGCAAAACAATGTTGAGATTATGTTTAAATATTTAATCAATGAAAATAATAATAATAATAATAAATTCATACATTTTTATGACATCAATTAGATTGACTCATAAGAAACTTTATGCTATTTATATTGAGTGAACAAAATTTTTTGAGATAGAAAATCACTTGCAGTTTATATAATTGCTTTATGTAGTTGAAACAGTGAGTTTTGAAACTATGTATCAAATTTGTTTACGTTGATTGCACATTAAAGAACGAGTGTTCTAGTCACTTTAAATTGCTTCAAGAGCTTTGTTTTCATCATCATCTTCATTACTGCTTTGGGATTCTTCGTGATGATGATGATTATTCAATAGTTTAAAAAGTCAGCATCTTGTAACATTCTTGATCACAGATGCAATCAGTTTGAGCAGTGCATGAGTACATGCTTCATCATCTGATGACTTTATTCACAGTCACATCGTAAACTATTTATGTCTGAAATGTTTTTAAAGTGCAAATAAACATTCAAATCTATGCGTTTAATTTTGATGTGCATTGCAAGAATGCTTTCTGCTTTTTGAAGATCATCACGCATCTTTATCATCTTATTGCTCAGATGCAATCTTTGTGCTGAGATTGCATTAATGTTTGCAACACATTCTTTGTACTTTTTTCATCATTGATACTGCGCTATTGCGATGCTATCGTTTGTTGAAATCATGAAGAAGAGAGTGCATCATCTGTGTCTTGACTGTATTTTCGCATCTTCTTGAATGAAAACATTCAGAAGTACTATTTTCTTGATGACAAGTAAGTAAGAAATGACGCGATTAACTTTCATCAAACAAGCGCGTATTAGTTTGCATGCTTGTCTGATCTTCTGCGTTCAATCATCAATCTATCAAAAATATGTTGTATATGTTGCATGCAAGTTTCAATCATTACAGTTCTAATTATTTCAAACTCTTCTTAGAAATGATGATTTGATATTCAAGCATGATAACAGCAACGTAATTGCAACAGAATTGAAATGATGATGTCTCGATCTTGCAAAACATCATATCAGAAAATGAATGTTGCATAATGAAATCAGAAAGTGAAGAAGTAGAAAATGAACTCTCTCTTAATATTGATGAACAGCTGACATGAGCAATGCTTCAACATGATGAATTGCAAAAGAAACAAAAGTTAGTAACTATTTAATCAGAGATTGAGACTTTGCAAGTCGTTGAAACAATGAAGAGAAGTCATCAAGTCTTCACTTGAGCTTTCATGAAAAATTCAAACAATTTACACATCGTCTTCATAGTGTTGACGATGACAAAACAAAGTCATCATGAAATTGTTTTACAGAAGTAAAGATTCTCAATGTCTTTGAAGAAGTATCATGACAAAATTATAAGAGAACATAGAGAGTGAATTCGTGACATCGAAATCTCATTTTGAAATATCTCTTGACATTTTGAAAGTGATGAGAAAAAGATTTTGTACTGCATGATTTATTTGAAGAGTGAATCAAAGAAACTTTGATTCAATCACGAAAAGACTATGTCTGCAGCTTAGCACATGTAATTCAATTTTATCAACTTTCTTCTGAATTTAATTGAGAATTCAATGAATCGAAACATAAATGTGACTCAGCAGTACGTGAATGCATTGCAACGTTCAGATCAGATAATATGAACATTTGCAACTCATTTGAGCATTCTGAAACATCAACTTTCGTTGTATAATAATGAGCATAAGTGAACTTATTTATTCATCAAGTTGAGATTTGAGCTGCATGTGATCACTACTAATGTGCAGTTGATTTCTATCATATGAAATGAAAACAACTTTGTGAAAAGAACACATTTTGTCATTGAAATGATCTTAAGATGAAGATTTGCATGATTAAGATAAAATCAACAAGAAGACTCATTCAAAGCGAAAGAAATCTCATTGATTGACTAAATTTGATTCTTCATCAAAGATGAGCTCACATACTTCATCACGTTATAGCAAGAATTTGTTCAACATAACGTGTTACATATGTAATTAAAAGAGTCATTACTTTACTGATTGTAAAGATGAAAAGATCAAGAATAAATCAAAAGAATCTGATGTAAATTGAGTATTCATTGATTCAATGTCACATATGAGTCATTTCAAGATTTCAAGAAAAGACAAGCTCTCAATGAATGCTTCAAATTATCAAGAAAAAAACAAGAAGTTCTCTTTGTAAAGACTCTTATATATAAAGAGCATGTAATTCAGAGAAATCAGAAGACAGAAACAAAAATTCACATGAATATCAATGTTGAGATGAACGTGATTAGTCAATGTTTCATTGTTGAGCAAGATATATTATTACTGAACGTCAATCTCTCAAGATTTATCTGAATGAATGATCAGAATACTTATTGTTATGATATCTATAAGATGTGTTATCAATTGAGAAACAGCTGAAACATAAAGAAAAAAGATATAAGTATCTTCTATGCTATTGACAAGAAAGAATCTTTTCTGATTCTGAATATGTCGAGTATGCAATTCAAGCATATTCAAATAAACATAATTGCAAGAACATGATGTTTTGATGTGAATGAGTACGCATTTGAGTTGTTCTTCACACAAGTATTTGCAAAAGCTCTACAAGATGAGCTTACTATGTATGCTCTTGTCATGATCAACGTCGTTGAAGAGTCAATCATTGAACATCAAGTGAAAGCAATGAATAATGTAATGAGTTGTATCACAAACACGTTTGAAATGCAAACTTTACTCATTGAATTGAAAGAGTATGAAGATGTATTCTCAACAGAAAATGCAAACAAACTGTCTTTGCATGAAGATCATGATCATACAATCAAAATTACTGCAAAGTCATCATATAAATCATTGTATAATCTGTCGAACACAGAGTTAGCGACTTTGAGACAGTATTTAAATGATGTTTTAGCGAAAGAATGAATTAAGCACTTTATCAGCTCAATTGATGCATCTATTCTATTCATTCTCAAAAAGAATGATAGTCTTCATTTATGCATGAACTATCGAGATCTGAATAAGATTACTGTCAAAAATTGTCATTCACTGTCTTTAATTAGTGAAACTTTAGACAGACTCAGTAAAGTCAAGCAGTTCACTAAGTTAAATCAAAAGAACGTTTATCATCATCTAAAAATTCAATATGAAGACGAGTGAAAGATGATGTTTTATACTCGTTACGATCACTTTAAATATATAATCATGTTGTTTAATTTGATCAACACATCTGTCATCTTTCAGACTTATATTAATAAGATTTTGACAGAACTTTTAAATGACTTTTGTGTTGTTTATCTGAATGACATTCTAATCTTCTTTGTAGAAAAGACTGATCATGTAAATCACATGAAGCAGATTCTTGAAAGATTAAGAAAGTTCAAGCTATATGCTAGCTTGAAGAAGTGTAAATTCTTCATCACTAAAGTGAACTTTCTAGAATTTGTTGTATTCACAAAGAATGTTTTGATGAATCTAAGTAGAATAAACATCATTAAAACGTGATTCAGATCAAAGATGTATCAAGAAATACAAGTTTTTCTGAGATTCATCAATTTCTATTGACGTTTTATACATCACTACTCTCAGATAGTAGAGTTTTTAACAGAACTGCTGAAAGATAGTGTAAAAGATGTAAAAATGAGCTCATTCATATGATTAAACGAAGCGAAACAAGCTTTTAATCAGCTTCATGACATCTTTATGAAAGCATCTATTCTAAGACACTTTGACTCAGAGCGACATATATGCATTAAGATCAACGTATTCAATTATGCAGTCGCGAGTATTTTGTCTAAGTCAAATGACAAAGATCAGTGACATTCAATTGCATTCTGATTCAAAATGATGATAAACATTGAAAGAAACTATGAGATACATGATCAGAAGCTTCTAGTCATAGTAGCGATGTTTAAACACTGATGACACTATGTGAAAGACAGTTATCATACTGTTGAAGTTCTGACTGATCATAATAATCTGAAGAGTTTTATGAATGTTCAAGAGCTAAATGAAAAGCAAGTCAGATGAATCATGAAATTGTTGATTTGCAACTTTGAAATAACACATAGATCAGAAAAGACAAATTCAATTAATGCATCATCAAGACAATCTGACTATAAGAATGAGAATATCTCTGTGAATCATTTGCTGCTCACTTTGCAGCGAAAGCTGACTAGAATAGAAAGCTTAAATAGATTTATATTTGTAGCGATCAGAGAATTATACTGTATACAAGTGATTAATGATGTCAAGAAGACATTCGTTCACAGTATAAGTATAAACAAATATTCAGCAGAACATGTCGAGAGCAGACTGCAAGATGAAACTCATTGATAAACATAAGTGATTAATAATGTTAAGAAGATGTTCATTCATAATGTCAGTGAATGAAGATATTCAGTGAAACATGTTGAAAGCAGATTGCAAGATGAACTCTACTGTACATGAGTGATTAACAAAGTCGAGAAGATGTTTATTCACAGTGTCAGTGAAAACATGAATACATGTTCAGCAATGCATGTCAGAAGTATGCTGCTGAGAATCATGATTCTAACAGTGCAAGAAATGCATTTAAATGAAGTACATTTCTTGAAAGATAGAATCTTTCAATTCGAATTAACAACTTCAAAAAGCATAAACGTTGAAACGTCAACTTATAAAGATTGCAACATAATTGAGAAACAGTTTAATTCTGTTGCTGAAACTGTTGATTGCAAACAACTCATTTCACATGCAATTGTCAAAGTATTGATAATTCATAAAATAACATACAACTTCAGTAGTAAATTTGTAGTTGAACTCATCAAGATCTTACAGCAAGAAGATGAATTTGCTGTGAGACTAAAAGCAAATGAAACGACGAGTATACAAAAAAGTGACATCAAAGCTTGAACATTGAATAGTTAAGAAATGATAAAGTACAATGAATCATTGTATGTTTTAGAAGATCTTTCTGTCAGAGAAAAGTTATTGAAATGTCATCATGATGACTTTTTAGTGCGAGCTATTAAATCGCAAATATTACTGAAAAAGTATGATCAAGAATGTCAAAAAGTATATAAATACTTGTGACATTTGTCAGAAAGTAAAGATGAAATTTCATCTATCATATAACGAGTTGAAATCATTATCTCGACTCACAGATTCATGAAAAGAAATCACTATGAATTTCATAACAGATCTGTCATCTAGTAAATGAAAAGAAGTCATGTATGACTTAATTCTTGTGATAGTCAATCACTACATAAAGATGACGCGTTATCTGCTTATAAAGAAGACTTTGACTGTCGTAAAGTTAACAGAGTTGTTCTTTGAGCAAATTGCTTTAAGATATGAGATATTGAATGATATAATTATCAATAGAAATAATTTATTTATTAATGTGTTCTGATCAGAGATCTGCTATCATGCAAAGATAAAATGATGACTAAGCATCGTCTTTCATTTGCAAACAGATGATCAGACAGAACAACAAAATCAAACGTTGAAACATTATCTATCAGTATATTGTTTAGAAAAGCAAGATGACTGAGCTACACTTCTACTTATAGTTGAGTTCAGACGAAGCACTCTTCGTTGAGCTGTAATCTCTTTAAAGTCATGTATGACTATAAGTCAATCTTTGACATACACATTAAGAACGATGCTATGAAAGAAGAAATGTCAGCAGCAATTGAAATGCTGCAAGATGTGTGAAACACGTTGACGCAATAATGACAAAACACAATTGATGTTCAGACAAAGTACTATAATTAAAAACATAAGTTTAAGTTTTTTAATATTGATGATTTAATCATGCTATCAGCAAAAAATCTGAAGCAGAAGAAGTTGAGTAAGAAGTTATCAAATAAGATGATAGAGTTCTTTCATATACAAGAACTCATAAACAAGCAAACATATCATTTTGATCTTTCAATCATTTATAAAGTTCATTCTGTCTTTCATGTATTTCTTGATCGACAACGAGATTTATCTGTACGAGATGCTGACTACGAATCTTCTGCAAGCTATGCTTATCAGAAGAGCTGAACAATCTCATCAACATTGACAGAGCAGTAATAGCGCTTTACTCACGCATTGAGCTCACACACAGTCGAAAAGCGAAGCAATGACAACGCGATCATCAGCGCGTTGAAGCTTGCACATACACAGAATGACAGCAACGTCTTTGCATACATGCTGCAGCTCATATACAACATATACACATATACTGCGAAGGCACGACTCAGCTTTTGCACACATACAGACAGGCGTGATGCAGTAAATCGATCGATTTTTCGCATTTTCAGGCCGATTTACACGCAGCGCAATCACACACAGAGCAGTAACAGCGCTTTATTCACACGTTGAGCTCATATACGACATACACACATATACTGCGAAGGCACGATTCAGCTTTTGCACATCTACACGTCTGCATGATGCAGTAAATCGATCGGTTTTTCGCTTTATCAGATCAATGTACATGCATCGCAATCACATACACTGCAAAGACACGACACAGTCTTTGCTCATATACACAGAGCGACAGCAACGTCATTGCGCATACGCTGCAACTAATATACAACATTCTCACAGTCACTGTGAAGACACGACTCAGCTTTTGCGCACATACACATCTGTGCGACGCAGTAAATCGATCGATTTCGATTTTCAGACAGATTTACATGCAGCGCAATCACACACAAAGCAGTAACAGCGTCTTATTCACACGTTGAGCTCATATACGACATATACACATATACTGCAAAGGCACAATTCAGCTTTTGCACATCTACACGTCTGCGTGATGCAGTAAATCGATCGGTTTTTCGCTTTATCAGATCAATGTACATGCATTGCAATCACATACACTGCAAAGACATGACACAGTCTTTGCTCATATACACAGAACGACAGCAACGTCTTTGCGCACACGCTGCAACTAATATACGACATTCACACAGTCACTGCGAAGGCACGATTCAGCTTTTGCGCATATACACATCTGTGCAACGCAGTAAATCGATCGATTTCGATTTTCTGATCGATTTACATACGTTGCAAATACATAGATCAAAGCTCATCTAGTTCGTTCAGCTGAGTGATCATACAGCGAACTTGAAAGCTCACGTTGAAGTGATCAGCTTTCATCTACATAGATCAAAGCTCATCTAGTCTGCTCAACTAGATGATCAAACAGCGAACGAAAGCTTACGTTGAAGTGATCAACTTTCACAACACATCGATCGCTCGTTTAGCTCGCTCAGCTAAATGATCAAACAGCAAATTCGAAAGCTTACGTCGAAGTGATCAGCTTTCACAATTTCGATTTGTCTATATGATTACTTGATTATATAGACATGTTGCATGCTCGTATGCGCACTCTAACGATCTGACTGCTCAATGAGAAGATATACAGCAGCGATTATGACTAGATTACATGTAATTTAGCATACACACAGCGCTTCAGTGCTACTATTTAGATAGATAGCATCGTGTTTCATAGTCTTAGACTGCATAAGCACGTAAAACTTGAAGAAATAAAAAAATCATGTATTTCTTTTAAAATTGTATAATCGTAGATTAAACAATGATTCTATACTCGATTATCTTATATTCAAGCTTATTAATGATGAACAAGAATGAAAGATAGAAAAGATTTTACAGAAGCAAAAAAGAAAGAGAATCTTATATTATAAGATACAATGAAAAGAATATTTCATTGAATATGATCAATGAATATTGAGTGAATGTCATGATAAATTGACTCATAAAGATTAAATCAGAGACTAAAGTCAGAGACTGAGTTAAAGATCAGATCTGAGTTAGCTCTGAAACTTTATGACTTTGTCAAGACATCATTTAGACTACGTCATATCTTCGACTTAATATGTCATGAATTATGTCGTGCTCGACTTGACAATGCTTGACAAACTCTCTATAGTTGATCGATTCTTTCGAGTTATTGAGAGCTTCTTAATAATTAGCTCTATCATAATATATACTCATTTCGTGCCTGCTTAGAATATCACATTGTCATATCACTCTTATAGATCTCATTTATTCATTTAGTAAACTCAATCATCATAGTTCTAATTATTTCAAACTCTTCTTAAAGATGATGATTTGATATTCAAGCATGATAACAGCAATACAATCATAACAGAATTGAAACAACAACGTCTCAATCTCATGAAACATCATATCAGAAAACAAACGTCGCATATTGAAATCAGAAAGTGAAGAAGCAAAAGATGAACTCTTTCTTGATATTAATGAACAGCTGACATGAGCAATGCTTCAACATGATGAACTGCAAAAGAAACAGAAGTTAGCAGTTATTTAATCAGAGATTGAGATTCTGCAAGTCATCAAAACAACAAAGAAAAGTCATTGAGCTTTTATTTGAATTCTCACGAAGAATTTGAATGATTTACACATTATCTTCATAGTGTCAATGATGATGAAACAAAGTCATCACAAGATTGTTTTGCAGAAGCAAAGACTCTCAATGTCTTTGAAGAAGTATCATGACAAAATTATAAGAGAACATAGAGAGTGAATTTGCAACATCAAAATCTCATTTCAAAATATTTCTTAACATTTTGAAAGTGATGAGAAAAAATTTTGTACTGCATGATCTGTCTGAAGAGTGAATCAAAGAAACTTTGATTTGATCATGAAAAAACTATGTCTGCAACTCAGCAGATGTAATTTGATTTTATCAACTTTCTTTTGAATCTAATCGAGAACTCAATGAATCGAGACATAGACATGACTCAGCAGTACGCGAACGCATCGCAACATTCAAATCAGATGATATGAATGTTTGCAGCTCATTTGAGCACTCTGAAACATCAACTTTCATTGTATAATGATGAGCATAAGTGAACTCATTTATTCATCAAGTTGAGATCTGAGCTGCATGTGATTATTACTAATGTGCAGTCGATTTTTATCACACAAGATGCATTAATCGATCTTGTCACTTAATTGAAAACAAATTTGCGAAAAGAACATGTCTTGTCGTTGAAACAATCTTGAGACGAGAACTTGCATGATCGAGATAAAGTCAACAAAAAGACTCATTCAAAGCAAAAGAAATCTCATCGATCAATCAGACTCAACTCTTCATCAAAGACAAGCTCATATGCTTCGTCACATTATAGCAAGAATTTGTTCAACATAACGTGCTACACATGCAATTGAAAGAATCATTACTTTATTGATTGTAAAGATGAAAAGATCAAGAATAGATCAAAAGAATCTGATGCAAATCGAGTATTCATTGATTCAATGTTACATATGAGTCATTTCAAGATTTTGAAAAAAGACAAGTTCTTAATGAACACTTCAAATCATCAAGAAAAAAACAAGAAGTTCTCTTTGTAAAGACTTTTAAATATAAAAAACATGTAATTCAGAAAGATCAAAAGACAAAAATGAAGATTTACATGAATATCAACATCAAGATGAACGTGATTAGTCAATGTTTTATCATCAAGCAAGATATATCATTGTTGAACATTGATCTTTCAAGATTTATCTGAATGAATAATCAGAGTATCTATTGTTATGACGTCTATAAGATGTGTTATCGACTGAGAGACAGCTAAGACATAAAGAAAAAAGATATAAGTATCTTCTATGCTATTGACAAGAAAGAATCTTTTCTGATTCTGAGTATGTCAAGTATACAATTCAAGCGTATTTAAATAAACATGATTGCAAGAACATGATGTTTTGACGTGAATGAGCACGCATTTGAGTTGTTTTTCGCACAAGCATTTGCGAAAGCTTTACAAGATAAGTTTACTATGTATGCTCTTGTCATGATCAACATTGTCGAAGAGTCAATTGTTGAACATCAAGTGAGAGTAATGAATAACATGATGAGTTGTATCACAAATGTGTTTGAAACACAGACTTTACTCATTGAATTGAAAGAATATGAAGATGTATGTTAGAAATCGACATAGAGCGAGTCATATGAGTGTAATATAACTAATAGATAAATACTAAGAAAGAAAAGTATCTACAGAAAAGAACTCGCTTTTATATGAGTGTGTTCTAGCTCTGTGCTAGGCCCGATAGAATTGGTGTCAGGCGAAGGCTAGGCGAAGGCTGAGCGAAGGCTAGGCGAAGAATAGACGAAGACTAGAATCGTAACATTATTTTCCTCTCTTGACTATTTATGTTCGCATGAATGTTATTTCGTTGAGTCTTTCTATCAATCTTTCTATTGATCTTTCAGATCATCAAAAATGTCTATAGTAGTTGACTCACTATGTAGAAAAAGAGAAATAGAATGACGATTTTTTGTAGCAGACTCACTGTAAGAGAAAAAGAATGATCATTGAAGCAGACTCACTAGTCGACTAGCTCATTGAAGAGATCGATGCTTTGCAGATGAACGTAGTAGTCAGATTCACTGAAAGGTAAAGCGATATTCTGATCATCGCTTTGACGACGTCTTTGAAGCAGACTCACTATGAAATGACTGACTCTGTCAACGAGATCAATCATTATCTGCTCTTGTAGCAGACTCACTATCGGACGTGCTCTTGAAGCAGACTCACTAGCTGGCACAGAAACTCGAGGTAGGTCGATTCGCTGATTGATAGAGCGATGTGAGTAGATAGATCATCGCATTGACGAAAGATGTCTTTATAGCAGACTCACTATCAAACGTGTCATTAAAGCAGACTCACTAGAAGAAAATCGACTGACTCATTGAAGAGATCGATTCGAATCGCGCCTTTGTAGCAGGCTCACTAGTTGACACAGAAACACAAGATAGATCGATTCGTTGATTGATAGAGTGATGTGAATAGATAGATCATTGCATTGACAGCGTCTTTGAAGCAGACTCACTAGTCGACTTGCTCATTGAAGAGATCGATTCGAATCGTGTCTTTGAAGCAGACTCACTAATTTGATCGAACGACACAGATTGTTTTGACTCGTCTGATTCACGAGCTTGAGTTGATTCTCAAGCAATCAACGAAGATTCTTTATCGTTGATTTTATGAGCGACTGTTCTTAGCTCATTTAAATATTCGAAGAATTTCTTGCGAATTTCTGAACAAACGAAGTAGATTGTTTCATATCATCTACACGTTGATAGTAGAATTGATGAGTATTTATCTAATGTTAAAGATTGACATAGAACGAGTCATATGAATGTAATATAACTAATAGATAAATACTAAGAAAGAAAAGTATCTACAGAAAAGAACTCGCTGTTATATGAGTGTGTTCTAGCTCTGTGCTAGGCCCGATAGAGTTGACGCCAGGCGAAGACTAGGCGAAGAATAGACGAAGGCTAGAATCGTAACAATGTATTCTCAACAAAGAGTGTTGACAAATTGTTCTTGCATGAAGATCATGATCATGCAATTGAAATCACTGCAAAGTCATCATATGAATCGTTGTATAATTTATTGAACACAGAGTTAGCGACTTTGAGACAGTATTTAGATAATTTTTTAGCAAAAGAATGAATTAAGCACTTTGTCAGCTCAACTGACGCGTCTATTCTATTCATTTTCAAAAAGAATGATAGTCTTCATTTATGCATGAACTATCAAGATCTGAATAAGATCACTGTTAAAAATCGTCATTCACTTTCTCTAATTAGTGAAACTTTAAACAGACTCAATAGAGTTAAGTAGTTCACTAAGTTAAATCTGAAGAACGTCTATCATTGTCTCAAAATTCAACGTGAAGATAAGTGAAAGATGATGTTTTGTACTTATTATGATTACTTCAAATATATGATCATGTCATTTGATTTAATCAATGCATCTGTCATTTTTCAGACTTATATTAATAAAATCTTGACAGAGCTTTTAAACAACTTTTGTGTTATCTATCTGAATGACATTCTAATCTTCTTCGTAGAGAAGATTGATCACGTAGATCATGTGAAGCAGATTCTCGAGAGATTAAGAAAGTTCAAGCTATATGCTAGCTTCAAGAAGTGTGAATTCTTCATCACTAAAGTGAACTTTCTAGAATTTGTCATATTTACAAAGAGCATTTTGATGAATCTAAGTAGAATAGATATCATCAAAACATGATTCAGATCGAAGATGTATTGAAAAATACAAGTTTTTCTAAGATTTGTCAATTTCTATTGACGTTTTATACATCACTACTCTCAAATAGCAAAGTCTTTAACAGAACTGCTGAAATATAGTGTAAAAGATGTAAAAATGAACTCATTCATATGATCAAGCGAAGCGAAACAAGCTTTTAATCAGCTTCGCGACATCTTTATGAGAGCATCTATTCTAAGACACTTTGACTCAGAGTGACATATACATATCGAGATCAATGCATTCAATTATGCAGTCGCGAGTATTTTGTCTCAGTCAGATGACGAAGATCAATGACATTCAATTGCATTCTGATTCAGAATGATGATAAACATCAAAAGAAATTATAAAACATATGATTAAAAGCTTCTAGTCATAGTAGTGATGTTTAAACACTGACAACACTATGTGAAAAACAATTATCATACTATCAAAGTTCTGATTGATCATAATAATCTGAAGAATTTTATGAACATTTGAAAGTTAAATGAAAAACAAGTCAGATGAATCATGAGATTGTTGATCTGCAACTTTGAAATAACACATAAATCAGAAAAGATAAACTCAATTGATGCATTGTCAAGATGATCTGACTATAAGAATGAAAACATCTCTGCAAATCATTTGCTGCTCACTCTGCAGCGAAAGCTGACTAGAATAGAAAGTTTAAATAGCATTTGCAGTTTGTAAAGTGAACTAAATTTTAGAGTTTAGCGAAAGAGACATTTGTTGTTTAAAGCTGAATAAAATCGAGATTTAAGCTGAGCTCGTCTGACTGAGTTCTGCTTTTGTCGATAAAATCTGCGTTCATTTATATGTCTCTGAACTGCATTTCAATATAATTTGCGTTTATTCATATGCACTGAAATAAATCTTGCTTTCGTCGCTTATGTTGCATATATTAATTCTTCTATCTATGTATATTATATATATCTACAGAGACTTATTTATAGACAGATTATAGTATGAAGTGTCGCTACAATGAATGTCATCATTGTACTCACTCTAGATTTTCAACGATAACTCATTCTTTCATTCTTTGACATTATATCAACAACAGTTCAAACTTTTTTTCTATTAATTTCATGATTTTCATCGCTACTTTTGACTTCTTGCAGTCTTCACAAAGCTCAAATTATTCGCTATGAATGCATCATAATGACTGATTAAACTTGATGCATTAACATTCTTTGCAATATTTTGAATTGATTTCACATTATCTGATCTGATCTAAGTTGTCACATTTTCAATGATCTTGTTCTCAGTCATAGTGTGTAAGATCTCAAGTAATCACATATCTATCATCTGCAGCAAATTCAATAACTCATTTAGCTTTTTCGTGATTTCATCATTATTTTCAAAATCATGAATCTGAGATTAGTTGACTATATCGATGTACGCGAAATCGATTATTTGCAAAAGCGTTGTAAATGTCATCTCTTTGACTTGTATCTTCGCTTAATATGCAAGTAGATGATTTCACTCATCAGAGAACTGAGCTTTGCAATAGTCTGACACAGCTGCTAGAAAGATTCTGTAAACTGACTTTTTACAATCTTCAATCTTGAGTTAGATCAATTGTGTGTGCTTGACTGATCTCAAAGCAAATACGCTGATACTTTTTTAACATTTTGACAGAACATCAAAGTCTGACTTGATTGATTAAACTGTCATCATACTCGAATTGCAAGAACACATTGAATGTAATCTTTGAAATTGAAAATCTTTGTTGACTTGCAAGATCGAAGATCAAGAAACACTCAGTATGTATGAAGAGATTGTGAGCATCGCATTTTGCAGTAAAGAAAATGAGTCGTGTGCTTTATATGAAAAGTAGATAGAAAGATTTCATTCTTGTGATTGTATAATGACATTGTCTTGCAAAATCTTTCTTTTCATTCAACGCAATTGCTGTTAGAAGTTTGATGTTGTGATTTGCAAGTTCTTGAACAAATGCAAAGTATTCAATGATAGAAAGTTTTTCTCATGTTCATGAGTTGATGATGTTGAGCGTGATGTCAAAGTTCATTGATCAACATGACATGAACATTTAAGATCTTCAATCATATTGAGTATTTATTTACTATCTTTGAAGAGACAAGATTACTCAGACTTTCTACAACTTACGACAAAAGTAGCTTTAAAATCTTGCAGAAGATGATTTCTTTTGCAAATAAATACTTTGCAGCTTTGTTAAAATATGACAATTGAATAACTCTAGCTTGCATATTTCATTTCATGCAAAAAACATAAAGAAAACATTCTTGCAAGATTTAGACATATGCAATCATGAAGATATCAAGAGACGCGATCAGAATGATCTCATTGAGTCAATTCATCACATGCACTAATGTGATGAGTGATTGATGATGAAGCGCAAGATTGAGCAGTAAAACTCTTTGTTAATGATGAGCAGAGCAAGACAGTTACTTAAATACAAGTGATAATGTCTTGTATGTTTCAATGAGCTGTATATAGTCATGATTCTAGCTATATATATATAATATATAAAGAAGACATTTCATCTTTTAATGTGCAATTTTGATGATTGAGTTCTCATAGCTTCTGATGAGATGATGTTTCAAAGTCAATCTGTCATTTTCGTGAGTTTGACTGATGTATGATTCATTGAACTGCGAGACAGATTCATTGAACTCATGATGTTTGCTTTGATGTCATTAATCATCATGTAGTCTTCAAGATGTATGAAAGTCATTGAGTTTAACATTCTCAATCACATTTAATATCTTAATGACAATCGCTTGAAAATCATAAAACTCGACTATTGTGATCATGACGAAGCAAAGTGCATCTGTGTCTTCTTCAGTCAAGCAACTACATCATTGATCTTGTTGATAATCAATTGCAATGATTGTAATCAGTACGCTCTTCAAGTCAAAATCTTTGCAAATGACTTTCATGAGTTTAGATCTTGCAGATTGTGACTTTTGTATTTGCAATGATGAGTTTTAAGTGAATCATCATCACAAAACGTGAATTACTCATGTTGATGCAAATTTGCAAATGAGCGAGCTGACACTCAATTTTCAAACATTAGAAGTTAAGTCAACTTTTGAGTCAAAGTATGATATAAATGAAGTATCACACGTTCTTTGCATGCATCAACAACGTCTCTTCTCTTTTCTGAGAAAACATTTCTATATTCTTGTACTTCAAATCTTCATTGATTGCGTTCACGTTTACATCATCTGCAGTATGTAAATGTCTGACAAGTATGAAGAGACTTTTCGAGTGCACATTTTCATGTAGATGACTCAAACTTTGAGATTCATGATTTTTGAGAAAAGCGCACTTTTCTTACTTGTAGTCTTTCATCTATCTCTTTTCATGATTAATATTAGTGATGTAATAGAAGCGTGATTTTGAGTTGTGAGATTACTGACGTTTGATAAACATTCTTATTACTTTAATGAGTGAAGTTTTCTAGACTCTGCTGCATTTCATAGATGCAGAATGATTGTAGCTGAGATCAATATAAATGAACATTGTTGTTGATTTATGAAATGATACTGCGTCTGCTTCTTCAGATCATTGTTGATCTGCACACATTCAGACACAATGTTGATTGAGTAATCATGATTTTCTTAATGAGCTATTTGAATGAATCTATTTGAAAGAACGAAAATGAGAATCTGTGATTATGCTTGCGCAGTGTTGTCTGTGTCGTTGAAGATTTGTTGAATCATCAAAGCAAAGCTTAGTGTTAATTATATAAATTTTTTCATGATCTCAATAAGTTTTGATGAATATATCAGTGAATGTCAAAGAAGAAAGAGTGAATACAACTATCTATAATACAGACTGATAAACTAGTAATACATCACGCTTTCTTGATGCACATGTATGAAGTGATGTGATCTATGCGCAGTCGTCGTTTTTCATTCTATCACTGAATTCATTATCATCGTTCTCAATATCTTTGATTAATTCTTTAACTTGAAATGTTTTGAGCTTCAATGTCATGTTCATTAAATACGCTTGATGATTCTGTCTGTTGTATATCAGCATCTCGATCTGCAAATCTACGCAGCGCAAGTCATAAGTGATAGTCTTCTCATATTATTTAAGATGATTGACTCTCTTCTCAATCTGTGCTTGATTTTTCTTCATTCATTTTGAATCAATCTGAACTAGTCTCTTGACTCTGTGTAGATTGTAATCAACATCGATTAATTTGATAGTGTCAATGATAAAGCATAATGACTTTTCATTTGAATACTTCTGCAGTTTTTTCAAGTTTTCTTGAAACAATCAAACTATGTTCATCACTTTAGATTTGAACAATTTTGAAGTTATCAAAGTCATTGAAACTTTAAGAACAAGTCAAAAGTACTACATAATTAGATGTTAGCAATCATGTTGAACATGTTTTCTCTCACTATGTACATGATAAATTTTAAGAACGACATTAACAGAAAGTAAAGACTTTGTCACTTACTCAATAAAGAATAAGTACATTTGTAGAACTCATGATACAAAATACAGTTTTCTCGTTCTTGTCTTAGACATGATTGATGAGTTTGTTGATTGCTTTGATCTTGATACAATTCATCTTGAAGATAATCTCAAGAATGTGCTTCTCATAGAAAGACTTAACTCTCTTCAAGTCGTAGAGATGATCTGTTTCAAAGCAAACATATCTTTTCTTTCAATCTTCTTCTTCAGAGAACACAAGTAACTGTATCTCTGAAAGTTGTTCAAGACGCGAAAATGTGCTAAGTACTTTAAGTCAACGAACTTTCATTATTTAATTGTTGATGTTGATTTAAGATTGATCTTCAATGCATTTTTGTGCTCTTCACTTTTATGTTTTTCTATCTTTATTCTTTTGAAGTTGTTCAGTGATTGTCATCACTGAGAAATTGACAAGTTCATTGAACATTGATGAAAGTTTGCAATCAACATCTTGATGTTTATTCAATTTCACATCTGTAAGAAAAGAGTTGAAAAACTTCGATAGATTAACATCACGTCGTAATCATAGTGTGTTGCACATGATTTCTAGCTCTTTGATGTACTTTTTAATGATTTGATGATCTTTCTCTTGAAGATTAATGATTTTCATATGTATTTTGTTCATCTTTTTCCAATTTTTGTATGTACAGTATATCAAATTGACTCAATGAGCTTCTTTTTCTTTTCATCTTGATTCATGATGATTTATCATTGAATCTGTCATCAGCATGTTCACTCATGTCATAATTTGTATGAGAGATCGTTCGAAGAATGTATTTGTAACAAATCACTTACAAGATTTTTCATTCATATTCTTAAACAGATTGATGATTTTGAATGTCTGAATCATCTTTCTATGCATCTTATCTGCAATCAGTCAATCTCATTTTATATCTCAGAGCTGTCATATCAACTGTGATTGTTTTAATCTAGAAGTTGCTCTTTCAAATTAATATCAATTTTTTATTAATGCTGCAACGCAAGTCTTGTACATGTTTATCATGATTATACATATGAGACTAGAACTAGCTTGCTCTTGTTCTACTAGAAAATCTCTATCTGTTTATGTTAATCTGATGACTAGCGCGTTCATCTTTGCATCACAATAAATTATTGTTCTTGTCAAGAAGAATTCAAATCTTCTTTAGTCAGTTAATGATCAAGACTGATGAAACAATAACTAGATTGACAAATTTTAATGATATGAGATGTGCAGATGAGCTTGCATTCACACATGAACACTCAATTCTCAACTTGTTATTGAAAGAGCACTTTGCATCTCTAGACTGAAATGTATTGAGAGTGTCTTCTTTCAGATATTCATTGAACTTCTTCTCATAATGAGCATTGTTGATCTCATCATGTGCTATGTGCAATAGATGATTCAGACAAATCAATTCAAGCATCTTTATTGTTTTATCAATAAATTAGCATGCTTCATTCTTAATCTTGCTGACATTCATGTTTATCTTTTCAAGACTCATATCATCAATATTAAATTCTCTCTTCATGAAAATTTTCGTCTCAAACATCATAAAAATCTCAAAAGTCTAATATAAAAAGAGTGACGTGTTCATTCTCTGCAAATGTATGCATGACTGAGATTCAACATGATTAAAATCATGCAGAAACAATTAAGCATAATTTCGTCATCTGTTTTCTTCATGAAGATGCTTTGTAACAATCAATGATATCTTCGTCATGAGTCTGTTCAATCTTGTTAGTCAAGAAACAAGATCAACTTCGATATTTTAATCATTTCATGTAATGCTTTTTCAAATTCTGCTCATTATCTTTATCATCATTGAGATTCATGTTTGATCGTGCATGATTTGACTTTCTTGCAAGATCTTCTGTAACTGAATGATCGAAGATCATTGTGTTCTGTTGAGATTTCATCTGCTGAGATGAAAATGATACAGTTGCTTCATGTTGTTCAATTTAACTCGTTGAATCTTGATGTGAGCTGATAATTTTGTTTTTCTTCAATGAAGAACTATCATACTTCAATTCTGAACTTATGTTTATTGACTGATCAACATATGAAGCTGAAATGTTAGACTTATTCAAAACTGACGTTGACATGTCGTTCTCTTGAGTCTGCATCTTGTTGTCAGACTTTCATCACTTTGAATGCAATGATTCAGAACTTTCATCATTCTCTGTAAAGATCACTTGTCATTAGTCTGTCATTCATACACATACTTCATTAACTTATCATAAGACAATGTTTGATCAGTTAATGTGACGCTTGTTGCATCTTTCTTTGAATGATTAAATCTTGATCGCTTTCATGAAAAGATTAAAAGTGTGTGAATCTTGTTCATGAGATCTTCACTCTTGTCAATTCAACGTTGCTACTATACACATCTTTTCAATCTATTGACTTTCAATGCAACATTAACTATTGACGTGTTGATCTTGTTCATTGTTGAAATCACTGTCTTGTTTGCTCTGACTTCTTTCATGTCTTTAAGTTTGAATTGCTGTTGATCTAGTATATGAACTACTTGATTCTCGTTCGTGAAATCTTCACTCATCATCAGTTCGCTGTGAATGTACACACTTCATAAATTTACTAAATCTTGCTGCATCATCAGTTGAGTTAACATTATTCTTCATTGTAATCAGAACAGCTGTGTCACTTGCATTGCTCTCTTTCATGCTAATGACTGTTGACTGCTCTTGAACATGAGTAGAGTTTATTTGATTCTGCTCTATGAAATCTAAACTTCTTGTCAATCTTTATTAATATACATGATCTATTGAATTATCAATTGTCATTTCATGATTGATTGATAATGTGTTGATCTCATTTCTTTGATTTGTTACTTTGTTAATCTTTTCGCTTTTGTTAACATCAATGAATCTCATGTGCTCTTGATGAGAAGCTGAGATTGATGAAGTTTTGTCTGTGAGTTCTGCACTGATTATTAATTCATTGTTTACATACATGTGTTTCTGATCTATCAGAGTATGATGTAACGCGAATCACATTAAAGCGAGCAGCATGATTAAATCGATTCAAGACATCGCGTAATGCAGCTCAAAAAGTTCTGTCTGAATTTATTTTCAAGATCTCGTCATCTGTGATGTAGATGATAATGTTCATCTCAGTGTAACTGATGTCATCTTTGAGAATTTCAATTCACATCTTAAACAAAACATTATAAAATCGATTTCTGTCATCATGTAAATCATGATCAAGTACATCTTCAATTAAAGTCAAGCTCATTTTCGAAATTTCTTTTGAAGTGATCAGATTTGAGTGTGAATTCATCATTGCATGAAGTTCAACGTTTTTGAATGTTCTGATGAATGACATGACTTCTTGTGACTGTGAAAACTCAGATGCAGATGATGTTCATTGAATCTTTACAATCTTGTGTATGATGATGAGTGATTGATCATCTGAAAATAATGTAAAACTAGTTTGTATGTGAGTGAAAGATGTATTGATCTTTTTGATGCATCTCTGTTCAGAGCATCTTCTGTTGTAAAGCATTCATTGAATTACAGCGACTAAAATGTTGAAAATTTAATTTGTTTTAAAATCATCAAACATAAGCATATTGATCTTGTACAGAAATGATGTTAATTGCTCATCAATGATAATTGACTTTTCATTAGATCTAATGTGCTTGAGTGTAGATGTTAGGGGCCAGCATAGAGCGAGTCATATGGGTGTAATGTAACGAGTATATAAATGCTAAGGAAGGAAAGTATCTAGAAGGGAAGAGCCGGCTATCTATATGACTCAGGAGAACATAAGCTAACCCTGAATAGGGTTGGCCTCGGAACAACCCTATAGCCTAGCGGCGAGCGGCCGGCGATAGTCATCAACATAGCCACCAACATAGCTACCAACATAGGTGCGTAGCTAGGATCGTAACAGTAGATGTGTGCTTTTCAATTCATTGCTCAGCTTGATTTGTTAAATTCTTCAGCTGATATTTATCAATGTTTAAGATTCTAAGAATCTTTATCATGTTTCTGAAAGTTGAACACTCATCATCAAGTTGAGAATTCTGATATCTGATAGTGATATTTTTTTTGAGACGTAAGCTAGTCATTATGATGAGTCAATAAAATCAGTTCAATAAAATAGATGATGATGATGAAATATTAATGCTGCTATTCAACTATGTGAGATGAGTTGACGTGATAAACTAGATGCATACTTGACTGATGTTAAATATGCAAATTTAATCAATTAAGATTAAGTTCAATGAACATATCTTAATCTTAATGATGATGCTCATTGAAAGAGACATATGATGTTAGATCATAATTTTATGTGATTATAAAAGCAAATTGAAAGACTCACATCAAGTATGATGAGCAGATGAATGAAAGATTAAGTTGTGTTACATGCAGTGAATGTGATACTGTAGAAGTTGAAACATAATGAATTTACTTTAGCTTACGTTGAAGATCTGCGCTCACATGATGCGCATAACAGCTTAAAGACTAAGCTAGTCTATTGTTGATTGAAGTGTATTGTATTTGCAAGTTGTTATGTCTGTATTTCAGTATGTATTACACAGTGATCAGTGTTTCAATCTCTTTGACAGACTTGAACTAGCAGCAGACAAAGAATTTAAACATTGAAAAAGAATGTTGTCTTCTGTGAAACATGTTTATCAATTGATAAATACTGTTTCTTGATCAGATTTATTTTCTTGCAATGCTTGCTCTTCTGCGAAATTTGTTGCAGAAGCTTTGTTCATGTTTCAATGATGCTCTTACTCTTCTGCAAAATTTGTTGCTTGATCTTCGCTTGCATCTTGATGATGCTCTTGCTCTTCTGCAGAGTTTATTGCTTAATCTTCGCTTGCATTCTGATGATGCTTTTGCTTTTCTGCAGAGTTCATTACTTGATCTTCGCTTGCATTCTGATGATGCTCTTGCTCTTCTGCAGAATTTATTGCTTGATCTTCACTTGCATTTTAATGATGTTCTTGCTCTTCTGCAGAATTTATTGCTTGATCTTCGCTTGTGTTCTGATGATGCTTTTGCTCTTCTGAAAGATTTATTACTTGATTTTCGCTCATGTTCTGATGATGCTCTTGCTCTTCTGAAGAGTTTGTTGCTTGATTTTCGCTTGCATATCAAGCTTTATTCTCGTTTCATTGTGACTCTTGCTCTTGAAATTGACGCTCTGTTTTCATGAAATCGATAAATTCTTGTTGACTAGAGTATTTCTTGTAAACTTTGTTGATCAAGAACAGATTTTAAACATGTTGTATCATGTGTAAATTACAAGCATAATCATGCTGAAATTCATCATAGTTACATAACATAACAAATGAGTCGCAAGCATGATTACAGACAGTCAGAAAATGATTGAATTGAGACATGAAGTCAAGTTTCTTGATTCTCATCATACATAGAATGATGACAGAAGCTTCTTCATCTTGAAAAGAATCAATTATGTATGCTTTAACATTTTGAACTTTCGAGTCTGAAACTAAACTTCTCTTCAATAGCTAAACTTGTGCAGTATATTCTGTGAGAATGATGATGTTCTTAACAGATATCTCGACTTCAGCGTAAATCTTGACTAGCTTGATTGCTACAATGACTTCAATCTCATTCTGCTTGAACTAAGATGCATCGATTCTTATGTTGATTTCATTGACATTGAGAAATGTCAATGATCATTTTATTTTGCAAAAGCTCTTCAATATAATGATTATGATAGTCATATTGAATTGAAGTGAAGAGTCAACTGAGAACTGCATTTGAGCTTTGTATCAGACAGTGAATACAATGTCATCTATGATGAGAATTGCGTGATACTGTTCAGTGAGAAGCATATGAAAGTATTCAAGCATAATCAAATGTTCAAATAGACTTCTGTTTATATAATGCGTGAAGCAATTATTCTTGATGTCTTCTTTCATCAATTGAAGTTGCTCATCATCATTGAACATATGCATCAAATTGTTGCTGTGAATCATAGCAATAAAGATCTTTGCGTTCTCGATTCTTGCAACTTTCTGAACGACAGTATGATCTTCTTTGATTTTTTTTAGCATAATAGTGTTGAAGTTGATCAGCGTGCAGACAACAACGCTCACGTTATGCTCAAGAATATTCACACTTAGCTCAATCTCAATGCGCTGAAAGAATTCTTGATCTTTCATGTTGAGAGTTTTTCTCATCTCGATTCTTTGAAAGTATGAGCAGAAAGTCTTAATAACAACGTCATGCTCAGTCTCATTGTTCATTCTATTAAGCTTGACATTGATAATTCTCTGAAGCATACGACGTTTGAATTCATGATCTCGCTTCAAGAATTGACGTGTGACATGAAAATTAAGATCTTTGTAATTCATATTGAATGAATTCTCATTGCTTTTGAAATCTTCGTGAGTCATATTGACTTCTTCATTGTTGATTTGTACAATTGAAGAATCTTGTGCCTCATGCTGCTTGTCACTCTGTTCACTCTGTTGACTTTGAGATTGCATTTTATTCATCGAATGATTGCTTAAACTCATGACTTTTAGAAGCAGAGTGTCAAGACTGATCTGATGCAATTTGTATCAATGATTTTTAATGTCATGTAAAGTTTTCTTGCTCTGATCGATAATTTGATGTGTCAGCTAATCATAGAAGACATCAGATAACTCGTGAGAGACATTTCATCATTGTCGAGCGAGATTGTTGTTTACTGAGTGAGACGCGTGACTGTCTTGAGCGACTATCTGACGTTCAGTAAACTGCAAGTGAAAATGAATGATCTTTTTATTTATCAGAATGATGTCTTTATTTTTCAGTCGTTGAAGCTATTCATTCAGTTTGAGAATGAATGTATCAGCTGTGTTGTTGAACAAACTCAGCACTTTGACTTTCTTGCTCAGCTTTAAAAGTAACATTGTGATAACGACATTCATTAATTTCTTTTCGTTTTCAAAGAGTTTCTTGATAAGATCAAAATCGTTAGAGAGATTCTGAAGATATTGCATGATTGACATCTGAAACTTATTCAGCTCGATATTTTACTCAGCAAAAGTAATCGAGAGATTCAAGTCTTTGAAGAGAATTGATGTGAATTTGATATGAAGATTCTGACTCAGTATAATATCGTAAAAGCGATCGTTGTATTCATAATATTTCTCGTCAATATGAGCAGAATTAAGAATTCTGATTGTCGCTATTTTGATTCTGTCGAGCTTATCAGACATGATTGAATGAACTGAAATCACATTTGATGCATTGAAAAGACAATACTAAAGTACTTGTTTATCATCATTCTGTTGCTTACGTCTGCGAAGATCGAACGTTAATTTCAACTCAATTGAGCTTCAATCTGTCTTGATGAGAGAATGATGAAAAGTTACGCTCACATCTATCATGTTGAAGAAAATAAATGATTTAACAAGAATGATAGCAGTTCACTTGTCATCATTGATCTGCACTTCAAAGTGATTCTTCAAGTCAAATTGATAGTTGAAGTGATTGAAAAGACACAGCAAATCAACATACTTCTTGTCTGTTCTTGTGAATGTAATGAGTGCACGCAACTCGCAGAGCAATGTTTGAGTCTTTGCAATCAGTGCTCGCTGTGTCTTCATTGACTATAGTCTAAAGAAATCTTTGACAAGTCAGCACTTTTTGTCATTGCGATAAGTGCGTCGATATGATAGATAAATAGTTAAACGATTCTTCTTTGAAGTCACTTGTTTTACTTGAATGATATGCTTGTGATTTTTAGATTGACTGAATCACATGTTGAACACTGAAAAGTCTCACTTTATTCTGATGTTACTGTTGAATTTTCAATACTGATTCAAAAACATATCTTGTTCAATCATTAAAATGAAGATCTTCAGCTTGACTGTGCAATCTTCTGACAAATCGAAGACTTTTTTGAGTGTGTTCTCTATATTCTGAAGAACTGATAAATCTTCATGATTCTCAAGCAGAATCAACTGAGTATGAGTTGAAATCAATCTGAAGATAAATTCAAGAAAAGTCATTCATTCATCTCGACGCAGATTCTTGATCTTTAAATCATTGATGTTGTGTGTGAAAAACATGAATTCAAGATAAGAAGTGTGCAACAGAGACATGTTTGAATAGTTTGCAATGATAACTTCGCGAATGTCAGAATTTGAATGTAAGCGAAAGACTCAGTTATGTAAGATGTCATGAACAGAAAGACAGCTCTTGAATAACAATGATGTGACTTGATGTAATTTAATGTCAAAGCGAATGCTGAATGTTTAGTTCATCAAGATCTTCGTCACAATCTTGCAAGTAACATAAAGACTTTCATTTAAAGAATCGAATGCATCAATTGCTGATTCAACTACTTTATTGATTTCAAAAATAATCTTAACTTGAAAGATGACAAATTTGATGCTCTGATGCTCAGCTAAATCTGCTTTCTGCATCATCTTCTCATTATTCAAGATGAAGATAGTGAAATTGTCATTCTTAAGCTTCATTATCTGAGATGTGTGATACATGATATCAGTCGCTGCATCTTTATCTGTTGATATCGCTTTGAACTTTTCTTTGAACATCATGATGAAATGTTTGTCAAAAGACATAGAGTAATGATGTGAAATGATGTTAAGCTGTTAAATGTGAAAAAGCAATAAGAAGCAGTGAGATTGTAGAATGTACAATGATAAAATAAGATGAGATTGCAAAATGTTGAATTCTATACTGATGTGAATCTAAACTGAATGATTGATCTTAACAGTTGCAGCTCGAATTAAGATTGTTATCTAATTGTGATGAAAGATAGAAAGTGAGATAAAGTTGCAGAATGTAAAATTCTAGACTGATGTGAATTAAAGTTGAAAGATTGATCTTGATGATCACAGCTTGAATTGAGATTATTATCTGATTGTGATGAAAGTTAGAAAGTCTCTAAGATGAAAATGATTCTGATTTAACTGTTATGATATCTTGAAAGTTGAGTTTCTTAAAAAAGCACACACTCGAATAAAGTGAGTAAGATCTTGTTGATGAATTGTATTCTTCTATTAAATATAATTAAAATGATAGAAGTGTTGATCTCAATTTTGATACGATAATTATTTTTCATTCATAAAACAACAAAGTTGTTATTCATCTTTTATTGAATTATGCTTATCTACATTGTATTCTTCACTATATTCAAGCTAATAATATAGTAGAAATGATACAGTAAATATTGTTTGCATTTTTATCGCTTATCATGTTTCGCTCTGAGACATGAGCAAACAAGCTGCATCGTAAACATCTCAGTCACATCTTCATCAATCTGCATATTCTTCATGTTAAGTCTTTCTGCAATGATCATTTGTCAACTTTCGTGACTATACTGAGAACGTTCTTCGAGACGAATAAATCAATTCATAGTGAAAATATAATATGTATCTTCATAATTCAATCAGAATCTGTCAAGATAGTCAGTCATTTATATTGAATCGAGATTTTCTTTGCTTAGAAAGCATAACTAATCATTTTCTAGCATCATAATGTCTGTTAACAAAATCAGTATTGCATTGCAAGTCATAATGCTTTCAAACAAATCTGTCTGTCACTTTCACTGTTGCAATTCATGAGAATGTGATAGCAAGCGCTTTCATAAGAGCATCACGAATCACAGCAATTCATTTATTGTCAGTGAGCAGATCAATCATGTAGTTCAATCAAGATGTGTTGCATCTACTCATTTAATGATTGCATAACTTTCACATTACTATCAATCACTTTCTGAATACAGTCGCGAAGATAAGTACTCTGTTTGAAGTCTCTCATGAGTAGCACAGCTTTAACATTTTGTTGTGAAAATTACATTCAAGCGTTTGATGATGCAAATCATAGTTCACATGATTGAAAAATGAGATGATGATCATCATAGAATTATTGAAATGTGATGTCGTTGTTGATTTGACAGCAGAAAAAGTCAAGAAATTTTCTTTGAATCAAGATGCTAGAGAACGACATTCTTAAATTAAAGCAGATTCAAAGAATCACTATTCAAGTTCATTGAATCTTATGCACTTCAATTTTTCAAACGTATTGCATAATTTCACTTTCTTCTCAATCGCTCTTTGCATTACTTGTGACTTAATAGACATTAAATAACACTATCATGAAGATAGTGTCGACTGAATGCATATGAAACATCACGATTAGTGCTAAACAAGCTTTCACTACTCAACATGTTAAAAGATGAAGAAATACTACTTTTGAACTTCATTCATCTCTTGAATCTGTTGAAAAAGTAGTCATAAAGAGAATATTGAATGTTTCGAAGCAAACAAATAGAACAGAGTCGTAAGACAAACAGTTTAATTTGAAAGACATCAAGTATCTTTTTAAAAATACTGTTTTATTTATTGATTTGAACTCACGACTCAAACATGATACACAGCATCGATTCAAGCAGATCTTGAGTGTCAACAATAACAGTTGAAAGAACAGAATTGATCTTGAAATATATGATGAAGAAATAAATGAGAACATGATTGAGAAGTCTGTAAACTTTCATGATGATGATTCAGATGTATATGATCTGTCTTACGTTGTAAACTGAACAATCGTACTTGATGATAGAAAGATTTCACACGACTCAGATACAAAAGTATTCAATCATGCAAATGAGTTTGACTTTGAGCTTTGACATAACGATCAATCTTGTTTGATCTTCGACTGATGTATCAACTGAAACTACACGCATTTTTCGCTTTGCAATCAAACTATTGTTCATTGCTTCAATCAATCAATCAAGATGATAAAAATGTTGAAGAGATGCAACGACTGAAGAGATCTGAAGAATATACTGTTTCATTTGCAAAATAATGACAAGAGAGAGTTCATCATCGAATTGATCAGTTCATGAACTCGCAAAGATCTCAGCAATTATATCACAAATGATGAAACTTCTTTTGAGTTCAAAGTATCAAGAAAAGACAGAAAGATACAAGTGTTAAGAGATGAAATCTTAATTATCATTTTAAATTACTTCTTCTGTGTATCAGCTAACTGATTGCTTTCGTTCAGATCAGCGATATCACTCATGCAAAGCATTTAAAGAACAAACATAAGAAGCATTTGCAGAGAGACGAGTCATACATACTTGATCTTCTTACTTGTTGACAATGTTGTCATGAGCAGTGTAAAAACTTCACTTGCATCTGTTATCATCAAGATATAAATTATTCTCATAAAGCAATAAAATCGAAAATGATATGATATTAAGCAACAGCAATCGCGAGAGATGACGAAGAGATTGACTGCAACAACTCTTCATTCAGTCTAGTCATCAAACGACTTCATTCATTTTCAAGAAATGAAGATTTATTGATGAAATTGAAGTTTTCATCAAGCAGTCAGTTCATTGCAGACATTGTCTATAGTGCAACATCATCAAGTACACTTTCATTGAAGTTGATGTATGCAGCAACATCTGATTCATTAATATAATTGAACTCATGATCTAATTATTGACAGTAGCAATAGATGAGTTCAATCAAGATGTGTTATCAGATGTGTCCAAATTCTTGTTGTCACTCAAACAAACAGTCGATGTCACATGAAGAATCATCAGATGAAAGACTCTTTGAAACAAAACTACATCATCTTCAATGTCATCTCATCATCAACAATTATCTTCGCTCGTTACTGTCACTTATTTGACTGATAAACTCATCTTTACATTTGTCAATCAGTTAATTTCTTCATCTAAGTTCAAGTCTTTATTCTTTGATACTTGAATTTTCTCAATCTTTATTGTACATCAGATAATGATGATTATAAAATCTAAGCAGTCTTGCACTTATGATAAGCTCAGAAGAAGCAACGATGAGTTTAAGCGTAATTGACATACTATCAGAGAGTTTCAAATAAAGATGAAGAAGATAAATGCATAGTCATATATTTCTTGAGTTACTCATCAAGTCATGACAAGAGCGAGATAGATAACGATGACAAGATAAAGTTTGTAAATTCTGAAGATTGCTTCGACTTGAGATATATAACACTTTAGTAATCATTACTTTCATCTCATAAAAGATTTAGATGATCACATCATGAGTGACAATAGCTAGATCATGAGAATAATGATGATATTTGTTCAAGTGATTGATTTCGTTCTCTTTATGATTTAGCTAGATATAGTTTATATGATTTACATATCTTAACTATTAAGTTCAAATTGAAGTCAATAACTTCTGAACAAATGTGATTCATTGACTTTGCAATTGACATTTTTCAATTCATCTCGTTACTGACATTTCATGCACAGATAAACAGTCGAGCGTAAAGAATCATTACAATTCATCATTACTTTGTACAAGTTATATAAAAACACTAATCAAAGACTTACAGATAATGCAACGCGTATGCTCTTTATGTGAAATGAAGATAAACAACATCAGCGAGCTTGAACATCATCTTTATCACTGTCATGTTCGCTTGCATGATTGATCGCGAAAAATTCTCTGACGAAAGTTATCATCATCATCAAAATCATTATCATGCAATTTGATGCAACTCATCTGACGTGATCATGAGACTGCAGAATGAGGTTCAAACTCGAATGATTTTCACGATGAGAATGTTCAGATGAACATCGAAGACGAAAATCAAGAATATATGTTAATAAATGATTTTGCAGAAGAGCATATGAACATTGAGATGAATAGCGCTGATTTGAATCAAAATATGAAACATATATCATTAAGAATTGAAACGATACAACTTCAAACTGAACTTTTCTTCACATTATCAGCATTGCGAGTTGAAATCTTCATTGAGACAACTGATCGTGATGTCAAAACAACAGTCGACATGTTAAAGAAAGTATCAGAGTCGTTGAGCTCAAATTCTCAAACGATCAAGAACATAAACAATAATCAATACTATTTATTTCAATGCAAAGTGAATTACGCGTTTGCTCACTGACTTCATTAAACAAAGATTATCAAAGACAGTGTTAATTGATTTTTTCAAGACTTGCGCTTGTGAGTCTTACATTAACATGTCAGCTTTCATGATGTGAACAAGTGATTGACACTTCTACATCAGATTTCATATGATGTTGAAAACGATAAATGATATTCTTGAACATTCACAGTTGAATTCAGTTACAAAGAAGTTCAAGAAAAGCAGCACTGCATTTTGTATCATGACATCATCAAGACACTTCGATTCTTGTTGAGTCACTCATCATTTCAAGATGAGCTGATTTATGCATTCATTCAACATTATAATGTTAACAACTTTCAAGTCTATGACGAGATGCATACTGCTGATTGATGATGAGAAATGCAGAAGAAGCTTTCTGATGATGCTATCGTGATATCACTGTTAATTTTCATCAATAAGACAGTCTTGACTGAGCATTGAGATGATCTATCTGCATGATTTATATATCTAACAATAGAAAATCTAAATCGATGCACAAGACATGCTTAAAAACGATCGAGATTGATTCTTTTGAGATTTCTTCTTATAGTTGACAATGATGATGATGATATTAAGTCAAAGATTTGACACATGATGTTATCAATTATACTCAAGCGTACGTTAAACATGTATCATCATGCATTAATACATGATCTCATATGTAACAGTTGTTGAAGCTACGATCAGAAACGACATTTCTGTTCTTTGCATAAAAAATAAGATAAGACAATGTTATTTGATAATCGTTGAGTTCATGATGAACTACGAGAAACAAGTATTAATCACAGACATCAAGATGAATCAATAATGCTTTATCTGTCAAGTGTCATCTCATGAGCATGAAAATTTAAACAAGACATGATCAATTCAAATGCATGCATTCATTAGAAATCAACAGAGACAACAAAAAAAGAACAATATGATTGAGAATGACTTTGCTTAAATACATTCGATGAAAAACTTTGCATGATCACATATGTTTATCAATATTCATGAGACAATGATGATAAATGTGTTACATCAACTACTTAAGAGAATCATCTCATATCTGATGTTATGACTCAGTCAGATCATCAACGAAAGTGTTTGTACAAGTTGAAGAAGAAAAGAAATCAGATTAGCTCTAAACGATGCATCAGAAACAGCTCAGCTGAATCAAAGATTTCACGTCATTTCATTATTTAAAGACATGAAGAGATTTGTCAAATACAGTACGATTAAGAAATGAATTGATGCAGATTGAAAGTTGATTGTATATCAATTTATATCAGTCATTGCATCGCTTCTGATCACGAGAACATCTGCAGCAGTTCACTTCGCTCAAGCAGTGATAGACTTCATGATACTTGTTCAGTATCATTTGCATGATGAAGAAATTCTTCAATATCTTGAACATACGCTTTTTTGATTGAACAAGTTAAAGAATGTTTTTCGTCATTTGCGATCTGAGCGTTCAGACACAGACGTCAATCATTTCAACATTTCAAAATTACATGTGATGACACATTATGCAAGTCAGATTCAAAGATATAATAGTGCTGATAATTTCAATACAAAGCACAATGAGATTGCACACAAGTATTTAATAAAGATCTTTTTCGATTGCATCAACAAACAAGACACGTTTCAAACACAGTTATTGCATCATAATACTCAACATCTGAATCTTCTTGCAATAAAAGATATTCTTCTTTACAGAGATACAAGACAGAGCAAGATTAACAAGCATGCATTGACTGCTATAATAATATGATTCAGTTATGTCTTTAATCTTCATAAAATTCAAGATGCACTCATTCATGAACAATGCAATCAAATACAAGAGACAGAACTCAATTCAAAGTTATGATGTCATGCATCAATCTTAGTTAAAATTCTGAACATGAAGAAACTTCTTGACACGTTAACAGTCTTCATGCGTGAGTGTCACAACATAGTCGACAAGAAAGTTGTATCAGATAAAGAGTTGAATAAAAAGAAAAAAGACTCGATCTGAATTGAATCATACTACGTAAGCGTTCATGAGTCACTTAAATGCTGAAAATGAGACGAAAAAGATGTCAACAACTTAGAGAATCTTGTCAGTGATAGAGTATATTGCTCATTGAACTGACAGAAAAAGAAGAAAGTTTGAAGACGTGATTATGTTCTGATTCAGAAGAGATTAAAAGAAATGACTAAAGCATCAACTTTGTTAAATAATTAACTGTCTGATCAGCTACGACTTATTCTTTTCATTATAAATTTGTTGCGTCAAGACAACAAAAATAATGAGCTACGACACAATGATGTTCTCGTTGAACTACTCAAACCTTGCAATGAAAGAACTCAACATGCTGTGCATGAAATGATTAAGATAGAGCATTGATTTAAAGATAACATCAAAAATTCTCGTTTTCTTGAAGTTAGTCGATTTTTTCATTTGCATACAATTCTGAGAAGTGTGCATGTTGTATCAGCAAACAATAGTCGTAGCGAATCAAACAAAAACAAGTTCTTTTACATTAATAACTTCAGCGACTGAGATTTATACAATTCAATCTACAAGAAGAATTTCTTGCATAAAGAAACGAAAGTAACAGAATATTACTTCAAATGCGAAAGCTGAAGATATTTGAAATTGATTCAATCTCATTACAGGTAAAAATCAAACAATGTATATGTATTATGTTTATGTCTCAGAGCATATACAGAATCATCAAAGTCAACGATGCTACATGATTAATTAACTAAGAACTATAATCGTCTCTTGACTTTGCTCAATTAAATTTTTCTTGATGAACAGAAGTCTCAACTACAAACTGATGAGAACTAAAATCAGAGTCTAATCTCACAAGAGCTGTGTTCTTATGAAATATACATAGCAAACAAAGCTTTACTTGTTGCAAGAGTATCATCAGCTACAAATTTGATATCATGATGTCAATCAATCAAAGTCAATTGTATCAATGAATTGATCTGAAAAATCAAATTGACTTGATGATTATGAGCGATTGTGTTATAAAGAAGTGTGAGTGACTCAGTAGTAAACTCTAGATAATCAATATGTATTTCATAGATTTAGTTGAGAACTTAAGCAATAAGTAGATCACTGAGAGCTGACATCAATTATCACATGAACAAGATGTAATGAGTGTGACATCAATCAAATTCTGAAGTTATGAATCGCTGATGCTAAAGTTTTTTGTGATAAGTGCAGTCATTAGTCACAGATGCAAAAAGATTCAACAAACATCAAGTCTTCTGTTTAGTATAATGAATGCATTGTCGAAGATGTCATGTAAAGAGTATGTACACTACAAATGATCAATAAACAAAGTGAAAGAAGAACTCAACATTGATGAGTCTGAATACATGCAATTGAAGATGTGAATACAAGATCAGATGAAATTTCTACAGCTTATAGAATGAAAGCTAAATATAAACAAGTTGAAAAAGACTCTCAGATCAACATTTGAAGTCATATATCATGAGTTTCATATTATATTCAATGATGTTGCAAGATCAAGAAGTGATTCTATGTTAATGTTCATGACACAGCGATCAAATTACAATGTAAGAAGATGACTCAGAATCAGAGAAACATGATGAAACAATCTCAAGTACAATTCTTCATCATTTTCTCAACTGAAGACACACTCACATCTCTTGAGTTATGTCATCTGTGACGAATGAGATCTCAAAAGATCTCAATCAGTATCAGTCAGATCAGTCAAAATTCTTATAATACAGATCAATTATGATCTCAATTGTAGCATATGTTGCAGATCACAAGATTTTTTTTAAACATGAATTAATGAAGAATTTGATTTGCATTGATGACATGAAATATGACAGATTTATAAAGCTGATTAAGAATGAGCTGAATTACGACTGTGTCACAAATATGATGATATACAATCGAGCTGAATTCGCGAGAATATATATCAGCAACGAGCGCGAATGAAAAACAGCATTGAAAGAAATGCATGCAAACAAGTCTATTCACTTTCTTTTTACAATTCAATCTGCTGCAAACAATGATTGTAGATTTCAAACTTCTTGTGATACTTGATTCAAGCAGCTGATCATTGAAGAAATTATGTAGAATGCTTGTAGAAAACATGTTCATGCTCAAGACTTTCAGTATAAAATGACATAGTGAGATCATGTCATAATTGAGAAATCTCAAGAATCAATGACAAGACTTATAGTTCATTCAACATCAATAAAGATTCAATGAACTTTTATCAAGATTAAATGAACTATTCTTAGTGCTCAAAATAAGATAAATTTCTCTCTTATCATGAGAAAAAATCGTTCACAATCTGACATTCTTTTTTATTCTTCTTCTCAATCATTTGTTGCATAGATTTTCTTGACGATCATACATTGTTGAATCACATCAAATGATTCTCATCTTGAATGCAACATGAGAATACATCAATCTTTATAATGATGAGTTTATCAAGATACTAAGTGATATTACAGAAAAGCCATCGTCACATGAGCAACTTCAAGACATTATCATCGTCAAAGCGTAACACAGTTGAACACACAGAAACTCACAATGACAACAAGATTGCAACAGACTCAAGCAACAGCAATTCTGTGAGAAAAGTCTTCAATGAAGACAGACGTGTCACTCTTGAAGTAATAACTCACTTAAGAATTCAAAAGAATATATGACTAATTCAAAAAAAGACAAAATTGAATGCTGTCAAAGCATTCAATGAAAGTATCTTCGTGAAGTTGTCATGACATTTCAAAAACTCGATGTATGCAACATTAAACAGCTTGATTCTTTTCAATCAATCAATAACAGACATACTAGAAATGATGATGATATCAACGATGCAGACTGAGAATCAATAATCATATTTATGAGAAAAGATATCACGTTGAACTAAATGCAACTTCATCGTTGATCATGAGTCAATTGTTGAAGTTTGCACTCGTTATCTACTTACGTGAATATTGAGTGATCATGTTGATAGCAATAGCAATTCATGATCAGACTTCAAAAAGAGATGACTTAATGAGAAAATGAGAGAAGTGTGAAAGAATATCACAAATCATTTAGACAAGAAGTTAGATCACAAACGTTCTGAAGTAGAGAACATTTCAATGATGAGAGAAACTCGAAAGATAATATGCTCAAATCTTTCGTTACGAATAAGACTTATAATAAATAAATATACAACATCTTTGAAATGTGATGATCTAGTGTACTGAGTTGAGTACAAATCATAGTCAAGAGTGAATACAATTGACAAAAGCAATTTACAAGAAAAGAATGAAAGAATTTGACAAAAATTCTGCTAGATAATGATGACTTTGCGTGTGAAAAGATATGTACTAATCAAAGATTGCAACATCGTTTAATGTGAAAAGACTTTTTAAGACAGATTCTGCGTAAGAATCATAATAAATGTACTGATTCAGAAGATTTACTGCAAAGTCAGAGATGAAATAGCATATCAAGAATACTCGAAGATATTCTTTGATTCACTTTCTACTAATGTCGTTCTCATCGCAATGACAATGATCACTCATTGTATATGAGAATATGAATCAGAAGAGCACAGATTAGACAAGTTTGAGAAATTAAACGTGAAGAGTAAGTGAACATTTGCATATATTAATGACTAAAGTGATTGAAGCGAAGCTGAACTTGATAACACACAGCGACATGAATGCACATCAATGTGACATGAAATCAACAAGCTTGCGAGCATCAACAATTAATATTGAAGATTCTGCTATGTTGTATCAAGCAACAGATCAATAATAATGATATCAAAGCAACTATGAACACTCAAGCTGTACTTAATGTATACGTTAATTTTTTTGATGATCTCTCATTATATGAGTTAAAAAATGACGTGCAACTCAATTTAAACGCAAGTCATAAGAAAATACTCTTGAGTTCAAAAAGCATTTTCATCTTTCAATCTTTGAAACTAACGTCACTTGTCTTTAACGTAGTGTTATCAAATGAAGCTGTAAATATCACAACTTGTAACTAAATCTTCAATCACTGACGCTGTATAAAAGAAATTGATCGAATTGAACACAGAGAATGAATCATCGACTGATGATGCTCAAGTCAGCAAGAAGTAAACTTTTAGCAAGAGATCTCACTTTACATTACAAATTAAAGATCAATCACGTATCATATTGCAAAGCAATGAATATAAACTCATGATAGCACAATAGAATGATGTCGAGTCAACAATGATTAAGATCAGCTAAGAATGAAAGTTTGATGACTTGTAAAATGTTTTAAACATGAAGAAGAATAAATGTTTGTGATATAAAGCAGACAAGACAGACAAGATTTTAAGCGACGAGAAGAAATATGAAAGCTTCATGCGCAAGATGAGAAAGAAAAGCATCATGAACATAACTTGCAAAAAGAGAGAAATTAGAGAAGAATAGAACTTAAGCACAATAGTCACTATAATCAAATAATTCAAACAAAGCGAATATTTTGCTTCATACTGCGAAAGCACTTCTGCCGCATGTGCTTACATGAGAAAACATGATACTGATAGTGATGCAAGCGCACTGATCAAACATTTTGAACATTTTGCTCAAGAATGCGTAAGCGCTTATGTCATAAATGCTGTGATGAGAGAACATAGTATTAAAAGTGATGTGAATGCACAATAAGAAAAGAATGACAATATTGAGAAGAACAATCAAGACGTTTATAATGACATTGATTATTAAAGAACAAAAGATACATTGAACACTTTAAGCAGTCTGTGTGACATTAGAGCTATGTTTGTAATGTATGATAATTACGCAGTTGACAGCTTGATTATTGATGATGATTCTAACAAAGAAAGATCATGCAAAGATAACAGTGAATTACATGCTTCAATGATATTATTCAACATTGCGACTTTAATTGCTACAAATGTCAAAATCATATTTGTTGAATCAAATGATAAATAAACATACTGCGCTCTTAGAAGTTTTAAAGATGTTGACGCTTTTATGAATATGCATCAGCTAAAAGTGACGCAAATCTGAAACATGAGATTAAATGAATATTTGAGATATTGATCATTAAAAGCGCTAAAATCTGTCTCTGTCACTTTTTACAAATTGCAGATAAACTTTATATTCGTAGCGATCAGAGAACTATACTGTATACGAGTGATTAACGATGTCGAGAAGATGTTTGTTCACAGTATAAGTATGAACAAATATTCAGCAGAACATGTTGAAAGCAAACTGCAAGATAAAACTCATTGATGAACATAAGTGATTAATGATGTTGAGAAAACGTTTGTTCACAGTGTCAATGAATAAAGATATTCAGCGAAACATGTTGAAAGCAAATCGCAAGATGAAATCTACTGTACATGAGTGATTAACGAAGTCAAGAAAATGTCTGTTCACAGTATCAGTGAAAACATGAGTACATGTTCAGCAATGCATATCAGAAGTATGCTGCTGAAGATTATGATTTTAGCAGTGCAAGAAACACATTTAGATAAAGTACATTTCTTGAAAGATAAAATCTCTCAATTTGAATCAACAACTTCAAGAAGCACAGACATTGAAACGTTAATTCATAGAGATCACAACGTAGCTGAGAAACAGCTTAATTCTGTTGCTGAAACTGTTGATTGCAAACAACTCATTTCATGTGCAATTGTCAGAGTATTGACAATTCATGAAACAATATACAACTTTAGTAGTAAATTTATAGTTGAGCTCATCAAGATCTTACAATGTCAAAGACTGAACTAGACTAGAAATACTATCAATATAAAAGACTGATATTATTATTATTACTTTGATAGAATTTAGGTACAAGATAATACATCAAATAATGTATAAAATGAAAGACAAAGAGTGAAAGAAAAGAATGAAAGCTCAACTTTTATATACTTGAATTGAGCAGAATCAAGACTAAACAATAGTTTTATTAACATAAAATTGCAGAAGTTTGCACACACAACTGAGATGATTGAAACAGAATTGCTGAAACTAGATTAAGATGATGATGACTAGATTGATGACTTGATTCATTGAACTAGTTTAATGAATTGAAATTATTTAAAATATTAATGATCTATGTTTTAAATTGAGTTGATTATTTGACATCATGACAGTAACTTCTCTCTTCAAAACTGAGTTTCTGTGAGACAATGAGAAGAAACAAGATGAGATGAGAAAGAATCAAAAATGAAGATTGAAACAAGATGAGAATTGATGTAAATGCGTTTTAATGTGATGAAGCACAGACAAGACTAGAATAAATCTGAGTCACATCTGAGTCACATCTGAGCAAGATGTCTGAAGAGTAAGACGAGATGAGATGCATTTTAACGTGATGATGCACAGAAATTGAAACACATTTAAGTCACATTTGAATCAGATTTAGACAAGATATCTGAATTAAATCTAGACAAGATCTGAGTCAGATTTAAGTAAGAAAGAGACGAAATGCAGTTTAATGTAATGATGCACAGACGAGATTAAAATACATCTGAGTCACATTTGAATCAGATTTAAACAAGATGTTTGAGTCAGATTTAAACAAGATCTGAGTCAGATTAAGATTGAATTGAAATGATGAAGATTGAACTTAAAGTTCTTGACATTGACATTGAAACATTACACACGACAGTATATGTGATTCTTTGACGACAGAATTGACGAGATGATATTCATCAAGCATTTGCTCACAATTATTCAAAAGATGAAAAGACTCTTAAGTAAAGAAGTAATCTTTTCAATTGATATAATACTTGAGCAAAGATGAATTATAGCATCTATCACGCTTGAAGTTTAGTATACTGTTTACATATCAGAATCTTTCATCATTTTTGATGATAATGAGTTTTTGAAGTTTCTGACGTTAACTTGAAAGAAAGTCACTTGCGATATGATTTAAAAGAATGACATGAAAGATTGAATGAATCTTCATGAATGCTGAAAGATTTAACTTGATGATCAGAGAATTGTTCTTGAAAACATGTTTGATCTTGAAGAAATCAACATTATGATCATTTAACTTGACAGTAAGATGAGCGATGCTGAGATTGCAAGCATTCAGTCAGACTTCATCTTTAATGAAGTATCTAGAACAAGAACGACAAGAGAGATTGACATTGAATTCGTAGATGATATGAGCTATAAGCATCTCATCACGTAAATGCTCAGTTAGTTTCTTCATCTTCTTGATGAACTCTTTGACATTGATTAACTTGTCTCAAGCTTGAGATGTAAGATTCTTAAACAGAGATTCAAAAGACTTGAAGTCTAGACGTGAGTTCTGATTCAAATTGATCAAGAAGAGTGATGCTAAAGTGATTGATGATAATGTGTTATTGATGATGAATTTGATTTCAGAAAGTCACTTAACTCAGTTATTCTGCATGTAGTTGACAAAGACTTGAAGATAATGCTTCATGACAGCATTGACTCTCTTGATTTGATCATCAATCTCAAAGTGATACATCATTGATAACTTGACGTCTATCTTCAACATTTTACACATATGCTTTCAAATATTGAAGATGAATTGTGTATCTTAATCAGACATGAAGAACTTGAGTAAATCATGATGTTTTCAAACATGAGCATAAAAGCAGTTGATAGTTTCTTCAACTTTCATAAAAGTGATGAGAACTAAATGTCTCATTTTGATAAGACAATCAATGAAGACTAGAACATATTTATATGTGATATTCATGAAGATACTGAGCGATAAAGAATCTACATAGTTCATGAAGATATCACATCAACGACGTTCGAAAACTGAAAAAAGATGCAATCATTCTTGAGTTTGTTGTTTAAAGAGCTTAAAACGTGTGCACACGTGACAGTTTCATACGAAGCATTGAACATACTTATAAATGTTTGATCATCAGTAGACTCAACTGATCAGTTCATAGCTTTTTGCTCTTTCTTAGTAATCATCAATGACATTATCATGAGTGAGCTGAATGATATGAAGATGTAGTTTATCTGAGTTGAGCATGTACTTTCTTTTTTGAAAGTACAAATGATTCTCATGTTTTTCACACTTAACTAGAAAGATCTTGTTGTGATGTCATGCTTCATTGCGAAGCACTTCAATTATCTGAGCTGCGAATTTATCATTGATTTTGACTTACTTTCACAATGTCTGAGTGAAAATATCAGCAGAATCTTCATCAAGATTCAGAATGTCTTAATTTAACTGAGACTTGATATTTTTAACATTGAATTCTTCGATTTCTAAATTCATAAAAGCTAAAATTTGCAAGAATGTTGAAATAATTGAAAACAGATGTAACTGAACTGAATTTAAAGTGATGATTTGTGATTAAAGCTTCATGACTTTGATGTTGAAGACATCAAGAGTGAGATTCTTAACAATATTGAAGTCTAAAACATGAGTTTTCAGAATTGTTTGATGTTGATATTGATGTCAAGAATCAAATGTATTTCTCTTCTTAGAAAGATTTTCTGAGTGACGTATCAAAGCATTCAACTTATCATCAATCTTGTTGAAATGATAAGCGATGTGATAGTTAAATCTAGACAGAAACTCGCTTCAATGAGCTTGATGATAACTCAACTGCTTAATTGACATGAAATACTCAAGATTTTTGTGATTTGTAATCATCTCGACAGAGTAGATAAAGTCTTCAAGCTCTGATTATCATTTCTTGAAAGCGCAAACAATGATCATGAGTTCTTTATCGTAGATCTCGTAGTTACACTCGACTGAATTATGCTTCTTTAAAAAGTAAGTGACTGAATGAAGAATCTCATTCTCATTGTACTGAGAAAGAATGTCTTCAAACACATAGTTCAAAACATCAATTTCTATCACAATCTTGTGATCTGAATTATAATGATGAAGAATAATCTTGAAAGTGAAGACTTTCTTAAGAATGTTGAATGCAATCTGACATTTCTGAAATCAGACAAAGAATACATCTTTTCTGATGAGATGAGTGAGCGAGATAGCTATTCTACTATAGTCATAGATGAATCTTCTATAAAAGTTCGTGAAATCTAGAAAACTTTGAATGTCTTTAACGTTGATCAAGATGAATCAGTTGACAATGATGTTTATCTTGAAAGAATTCATCTTGATCTCTTCAATGATGATTATCAATTCTAGATACAAGACTTGAGTGACGTGAAACTTGCATTTGATTGTATTCATCTGAAGATCTGCTTCTTGCAGCTTTCGCAAAATAAGCTTGACATAAATCTCATGCTTGAGTTTATTGTCAAAATAGATCAAGATGTCATTCAGATAAGCTGTACAGAACTTATCTAAATGTTTGTAAAAAGTATTGTTGATGTACTTCTGAAATGAGACAGACTCATTATATAGATCGAAGAACATGACTAGATACTCAAATAATTCAAATCGAGTGCAAAAGATGATGAGAGCTTCATCTTCTTCTTTGATTCAAAGTCGATTGAACGCAGAGATGATATTCAGCTTAGTAAAGATTTTAGCTCGACTTAAACAATTCAGCATTTCTGAGATCAGAAGCAGAGAATATCAATTCTTGACTGTGATAGCATTCAGATCTCAATAGTTTACGCAGAAGCAAAGTTCTTCTTCGAGTTTCTTGACAAAGAGAACAGAGATGATTGTCTGAGAGCGACTGACTTGAATGAAATCTTTGCTCAGATTCTCATTCAGATAACGACGAAGTTCTAGAATTTCGTCACGACTCATGTTGTACAAAGCAAAGACTGAGAATTGAGCATCTTCTTTAAAATGTATGACATGATCATGAGCTTGATGCAAAGACAAGATATCGACGTTCTTCTTGAAGAAGATATCTAGAAACTCAAAATATCTGAACGATAGAATTGTGACTGAATCGACATTCTTACTTTGTTGATAGACTTCAAGATCTTCTTGTGTCATGAATGCAGTTAAATAAAATTTCTTTTTCATTTGATAAAGATTCAAATGATGATTTTTATCATACATACTGTTTTGAGAACGAGACGAGAACTGAGCAAGAGTTGAGCTGTTCTTTGAACAGATAGTCAAAGTTGCATGACGCGATTTTGACTCATCAGAATCTAGACTAGAAGATGAGATTGACTCAAGATTCAAGAAGACATTGATTTTCTTTAGAATAATGTTAAACACTTCAATGTCTTTGACATGAGCAGCATGATCAAAGCTTTAAGCTTTCAACTCAACTATGTCAAGTTGTACAGAAGATCAATCAAATTGATCTGCTTGAGAAACAACAGAAGTTCTAAAGAAAAAAGAATTTTAACACTTGATTTTTGATGAGTATTTTTTTGAATGACTTGAAGAATACAACTAGAAGCTTCTTGTCTCAGACGAGAGACAAGACTGAACGAAGTTTGTTTCTTGTGAATGAGCTGAATATTAGTTGACTTCTCGTGAGTAAATGAGAGATTATATTGCTTCTTGTGAGCAGATAAGAAACTAAGTTACTTCTTGCAAGTGAATTGAGAACTGAATTACTTTTTGTGAGCGAACTGAAAACTGAGTTACTTCTTTCAAGTGAATGAGAAACTAAATTACTTCTTGCAAGCGAACTGAGTGCTGAATTGCTTCTTGTGAGCAATCTGTAAACTGAATTGCTTCTTGTGAGTAATCTGTAGACTGAATTGCTTCTTGTGAATGATTCATGAACTGAGTTGCTTCTTGTGAATGAATTGAGAGCGAGACTGAAAGAAAGCTACTTTGTTAACTTCAAATGAGAAATTTTCTTCTTGTTAATTAAGATCATAAATCTTGACGAGAAATGAGCAACAATAATTAAGACAGAAGAAGAAAGACAAGATGAGAATATTATGCTCAAAATTGACATCAATGACGTGATGACAAAGTCATGACAGATTCATGATAACAAGATACTGACTTAATTCAGTGATATAAAAGAATAGTCTTTTAATGTGTTTATTGAGAATCATTGTGATTTCAACAACATAAATAATGTCATTGATTAAAGTAACTTGATCATTAAATTCTTGAAGTCTGCAAGAATGAGTTAATTGATGCAAGAGAAGATAATGTTGTTGCGCGAAGAATTTATTCATAAAGACATAAGCAAAAACTTCATTATCAATCAGAGCGAGAATGAAAACTCTAGATTGAGCTTGACGTAGAATATAAAATACTATCATATGACTATCTTTGAATGTCGAATTGAATTCAAAGAGTTTCAAGACAGATTTAGCAGAAAACTTTCTATATGATTGAAGTGAGAATGAAAAGATTGAGATTAGTAGACAAAATGATATATATACAGATTTCTGAGCATGACTTAACTCAGAAACTAAACTTTTCTTGTGAACAGCGAGACTTCTTCATTTATATTGACAACATCATTGTCGTAAATGTTTATGATATGCAGAGTGAAGAGCTTCTTATTTGAGCATTCTTTAACAATTTTGCTTAAATGTTGCAACTTGCAGTAGTAGTACAGCTTTCACTTGTTGCAGATTTTCTTGATCTCAGAAATGATCAGAATCTTATCTTGAATGATGACAATGACGAAGTTTAGATTTATTGACTCATTGAAAGATGAGAAAGAAAAATATAAAGATACTGTTGAAACAACAGTCACAGAGATGATGATTTTTGAATTCAAAGAATTACTAGTTGATGCAAAGATGCTCTTGACTTTGATGAATGAAACAATGATGAAGATGAAGTGAGATTGATGATGCTTAAGTTGCTGAAGCTCTTCATTGATGTCAAAGAATGCTTGAATTCATTGATGAAAGATGAATGATTGAGTTTCATCAAGATTTTGTCAGAAAAAGATGACAACTTAAGTGAAATAATTGACATTATGCTTCAGACAGTCAATCAACGAGAAATCTTTCATCAAAGAACATTCTTTCTTTTGATAAAAGAAATTGTAGTAATCAACAAAGTTATTTATGTCTTGCTTCAAAGTTTCGCGAAAATATAAATGAGCATCTTCTGTCTTGAAAGAATTGTCGCAGCAATGACGTAATTTGTGTCATCAATCTGCGAAGATGAAAATGATACAGAGATCATTGACTCAATATTGACTCATTAAATTGTGAGTTTTCTTATCTATGATGAGTCGTGACTCAACATAGATGATCTTGACTCGATAAAAGAAATAATGATCATCGTTTGTGTTCATACGCTGTATCAGACTCTGCTTTCATGCATTCAATTGATCTTTGTTTCTCTTATATTCAGATATGTTGAGAAGCTTCTTGAATCTAAAAGCGATGAAGACAGCGACAAAGTTTGCAGAGAGATGAATGACAAGAAGAGATTGATTGTTCAAGATTTGTGCAACAGTCTGAACTATCATCATGAGAGACTGAGAATTCAACTCTATATAGACTGAAGAACTGAAAACGATGAACAAAGATGAAGTGATAACATCATGTTGTCAAACTTGATTTTGAAGCTCTTGCATTACACAAAAGATCTCAACTGAATTTTTGATCATACTTTGAGCAAACTGTTCAACAGCACCCTCATCATTGATTGAGAAATTGTGAGATGACTTTATTTGAGTGAAAGAGTAACTAAACGAGATTTCAACATATGAAAACGTTGCAGAAAGTGTAGATCTTTCATAGTGTCAGAAACTGAGCTAGACTAGAAATACTATTAATATAAAAGACTGATATTATTATTATTACTTTGATAAAATCTAGATACAAGACAATACATCAAATAATGTACAAGACGAAAGACAAAGAGCAAAAGAAAAGAACGAGAGCTCGACTTTTATATACATGAATCGAGCAGAATCAAGACTAGACAGTAGTTCTATTGACTTAAGATTGCAGAAGTTCACGCATACGATTGAGATGATTGAAACAAAATTGCTGAGACTAGATTAAAATGACGATGACTAGATTAATGACTTGATTCATTGAACTAGTTCAATGAATTGAGATTATCTAAGATATCAACGATTTATGTTCTAAATCGAGTTGATGATCTGACATCATGACATACAGCAAGAAGATGAATTTGCTGTGAGATTAAAAGCAGACGAAACGACAAGTATATGAAAGAGTGACATCAAAGCTTGAACATTGAATAGTTAAGAAATGATAGAGTACAATGAATCATTGTATGTTTCAGAAGATCTTTCTGTCAGAGAAAAGCTGTTGAAACGTCATCATGATGATTCATTAGCGAAGCATTTTGATGCTGACAAAATCAGCGAGCTATTAGATTGCAAATATTACTGAAAAAGTATGATCAAGAATGTCAAAAAGTATATAAATACTTGCAACATTTCTCAGAGAGTAAAGATGAAACATCATTTATCATATGATGAGTTGAGATCATTATTTCAACTCACAGATTCATGAAAAGAAATCACTATGAATTTCATAACAGATCTGTCGCCTAGTAAATGAAAAGAAGTCGTGTATGACTTGATTCTCATGATAGTCGATCACTACATGAAGATGACGCGTTATCTGTCTACAAAGAAAACTCTGACTGTTGTAAAGTTAGCAGAGTTGTTCTTCAAGAAGATTGCTTTAAGATATGAGATCTCAAGTGATATAGTTATTGATAGAGATAATCTATTTATCAATGCATTCTGATCAGAAATTTGCTATCATGTCAAGATGAAACGATGACTAAGCATCACTTTTCATTTGCAAACAGACGATCAGACAGAATAATAGAATCAAATGTTGAAACATTATCTAAGAGTGTATTGTTTCAAAAAGCAAGATGACTGAGCTACACTTCTACTCATAGTTGAGTTCATGTATCATCAGATGAAACACTCTTTGTTGAGCTGTAGTTTCTTTAAAGTCATGTATAATTACAAGTCAATCTTTGACATACACATTGAGAATGATGCTATGAAAGAAGAAGTGTCAGCAGCAAAAGAATGCGTTGAAATGCTGCAAGATGTGCAAAACACGTTGACGCAATGATGACAAAACGCGATTAATGCTCAGACAAAGTACTATAATCAAAAACATAAGTTTAAGTTCTTTAATGTTAATAATTTAGTCATGCTATCAGCAAAAAACCTGAAGCAGAAGAAGTTGAGTATAAAGTTATGAAATAAGATGATAGAGTTCTTTCATATACAAGAATTCATAAACAAGCAGATGTATCATCTTGATCTTTCAATCATTTATAGAGTTCATTCTGTCTTTCATGTATTTCTTTTAAAGTTGTATAATTGTAGACTAAATGATGACTTTATATTCAATTATCTTGTACTCAAGCTTATTGATGATGAGAAAGAATGAAAGATAGAAAAGATCCTACAGAAGCGAAAAAGAAAGAAAATCTTATATTATAAGATACAATGAAAAGAATATTTCATTGAATATGATCAATGAATATCGAGTGAAGATATGAAAAATGTCTCGAAGCTTATAGAAGCTTTTGAAATGAGACTGAAACATGAGCGAAAAGCATAATCACTCACTTTCAAGCATAAACTTATTATTAGAAAAGAAGAATCACTGTATTATGATAGTTTCGCTCTTTAATGAGATGATCACATATGTAAATCAACAGACAGAAGAAAAAAAAGCGCAAAGACATTCAAACGCGCTCGACAAGAAAGCATAATCATTACGACACAATAAACATCACGCAATCATCACTTCATCAAGCATTTGAAAAAGAATGAGATTTTTTTCTTTTTCTTTCAAGTTTTACGTGCTTATGCAGTCTAAGACTATGAAACACGATGCTATCTATCTAAATAGTAGCACTAAAGCGCTGTGTGTATGCTAAATTACATGTAATCTAGTCATAATCGCTGCTGTATATCTTTTCATTGAGCAGTCAGATCGTTAGAGTGCGCATACGAGCGCGCGACATGTCTATATAATCAAGTAATCATATAAACAAATTGAAATTGTGAAAGCTGATCACTTCGACGTGAGCTTTCGAGTTCGCTGTATGATCACTCAGCTGAACGAACTAAATGAGCTTTGATTTATGTATTTGCGACGCATGTAAATCGATCAGAAAATCGAAATTGATTGATTTACTGCGTTGCACAGATGTGTATGTGTGCAAAAGCTGAGTCGTGCCTTCGCAGTGACTGTGTGAATGTCGTATATTAGTTGCAGCGCGTGCGCAAAGACGTTGCTGTCATTCTGTGTATGTGCGAGCTTCAACGCGCTGATGATCGCGTTGTCATTGCTTCGCTTTTCGACTGTGTGTGAGCTCATCGCATGAGTAAAGCGCTGTTACTGCTCTGTTGATGTTGATGAGATTGTTCAGCTCTTCTGACAAGCATAGCTTGCAGAAGATTCATAGTCAGCATCTTGTACAAATAAATCTCGTTGTTGATTGCAGCTCATATACAATATATACACATATACTGCGAAGGCATGATTCAGCTTTTGCGCACATACAGACAGATGTGATGCAGTAAATTGATTGATTTTTCGCATTTTCAGATCGATTTACACGCATCGCAATCACATACACTGCGAAGACACGACACAGTCTTTGCTCATATACACAGAGCGACAGCAACGTTTTTGCGCATGCGCTGCAACTAATATACAACATTCTCACAGTCACTGCGAAGACACGACTCAGCTTTTGCGCACATACACATCTGTGCGACGCAGTAAATCGATCGATTTCGATTTTCTGATCGATTTACATGCGTCGCAAATACATAGATCAAAGCTCATCTAGTTCGTTCAGCTGAGTGATCATACAGCGAACTTGAAAGTTCACGTCGAAGTGATCAACTTTCATCTACATAGATCAAAGCTCATCTAGTCTGCTTAACTAGATGATCAAACAGCGAACGAAAGCTCACGTCAAAGTGATCAACTTTCACAATACATCAATCGCTCATTTAGCTCGCTCAGCTAAATGATCAAACAGCAAATTCGAAAGCTTACGTCGAAGTGATCAGCTTTCATAATTTCAATGTGTCTATATGATTACTTAATTATATAGACATATCGCACGCTCGTATGTGCACTCTAATGATCTGACTGCTCAATGAAAAGATATACAGCAGTAATTATGACTAGATTACATGTAATTTAGCATACACACAGCGCTTCAGTGCTACTATTTAAATAAATAGCATCGTGTTTCATAGTCTTAGACTGCATAAGCACGTAAAACTTGAAGAAGAAAAAAAAGACTAATGACTGCGCTTATCACAAAAATTTTTAGCATCAGTAATTCATAACTTCAGAATTTGATTGATGTCACACTTGCTGCATCTTGTTCATGTAATAATTGATGTCAGCTTTCAGTGATTTACTTACTGCTTAAGTTCTCAACTAGATCTATGAAATACATATCAATTATCTAGAGTCTACTACTAAGTCATTCACACTCTTTTATAATACAATCGCTCGCGATCATCAAGTCAATTTTCTTTCAAATCAATTTATTGATACAGTTGACTTTGACTGATTAACTTCATGATATTAAATTTGTAGTTGATGATACTCTTGCAATGAGCAAAGCTTTGTTTGCTACATATATTTTATAAGAACAAAGTTTTTGTGAAATTAAACTCTGACTTTAGTTCTCATCAGTTCATAGTTGAGACTTCTGTTTATCAAGAAAAATTTGATTGAGCAAAGTCAAGAAATGATTATATTTCTTAGTTACTTAGTCGTATAGCATTGTTGACTTCGATGATTCTGTATATGCTCTGAGACATAAATATAATACATATACATTGTTTGATTTTTGTCTGCAATGAGATTAAGTCAGTTTCAAATATCTTCAGCTTTTGCATTTGAAGTAGTATTCTGCTATTCTTGTCTCTTTATGCAAGAAATTCTTCTCATATATTGAATTGTATGAATTTCAGTCGCTGAAGTTGTTAATGTAGAAGAACTTATTTTTGTTTAACTCGCTAGAAATATTGTTTGCTGATACAACATGCACACTTCTCAGAATTGTATGCAAATGAAAAAATTGACTAACTTCAAGAAAACGAGAATTTTTGATGTTATCTTTAAATCAATGCTTTATCTCAATCATTTCATGCACAGCATGTTAAGTTCTCTCATTGCAAGATTTAAGTAGTTCAATGAGAACATCATTATGTTGTAATTCATTATTCTTGTTGTCTTGATGCAACAAATCTATAAAGAAAAGAATAAGTTGTAGCTGATCAGACAGTTGATTATTTAGCAGAGTTAAGACTTCAGTCACTTCTTTTAATCTCTTTTGAATCAGAACATAATCACGTTTTCAACTTTCTTCTTTTTCTGTCAGTTCAATGAGCAGTATAATTTATCACTGACAAGATTCTCTAAGTTGTCAATGTCTTTTTCATCTCGTTTTCAGCATTGAAGTGACTCATGAACGCTTACATAGTATGATTTCACTTAGATCGAGTCTTTTTTCTTTTTATCTAACTCTTTATCTGATACAACTTTCTTGTCAACTATGTTGCAACACTTGCACATGAAGACTATCAATGCATCAAGAAGCTTCTTTATGTTCAGAATCTCAACTAAGATTGATGCATGACATCATAACTTTGAATTGAGTTTTGTCTCTTGTATTTGATTGCATTGTTTGTGAATGAATGCATCTTGAAGTTTACAAAGACTAAAAACATGATTGAATCATGTTATCATAGCAATCAATGCATGCTTGTTGATCTTGCTCTGTCTTGTATTTCTGTGAAGAAGAATATCTTTCATTGCAAGAAGATTCAGATGTTGAGTATTATGATGCAATAACTGTCTTTGAAACATTTCTCATTTGTTGATGCAATCGAAAAAGATCTTTATTAAATGCTTGTATGCAATCTCACTGTGCTTTGTATTTAAATTATCAACACTATCATATCTTTGAATCTGACTTGCATAATGTGTCATTGCATGTAGTTTTAAAATGTTGAAATGATCAACGTCTGTATTTGAATGCTCAGATCACAAATGATGAAAAACATTCTTTAGCTTGTTTAATCAAAAAAGCGCATGTTCAAGATATCAAAGAATTTCTTCGTCATGTAAATAATACTGAGTAAGTATCACGAAGTCTATCACTGCTCAAACAAAGTAAATTGCTGCAAATGTTCTTGTGATCAGAAGCGATGCAATGATTGATATAAGTTGACATACAATCAACTTTTAATTTACATCAATTCATTGTTTAATCGTACTGTACTTAGCAAATCTCTTCATGTCTTTAAATAATGAAATGACGTGAAATCTTTAATTCAGCTGAGCTGTTTCTGATGCATCGTTTAAAGCTAATCTGATTTCTTTTCTTCTTTGACTTGTACAAACACTTTTGTTGATGATCTGACTAAGTTATAACATCAGATACAAGATGATTCTCTTAAGTAGTTGATGTAATACATTTATCATCATTGTTTCATGAATATTGATAAATATATGTGATCATGCAAAGTTTTTCACTGAATGTATTCAAGCAGAATTATTCTCGATCATATTGTTCTTTCTTTGTTGTCTCTGTTGATTTCTAGTGAATGCATGCGTTCAAATTGATCATGTTTTGTCTAAATTTTCATGCTCATGAAATGATACTTGATAAATAGAGCATTGTTGATTCATTTTGATGTCTGTAATTAATACTTGTTTCTCGTAGTTCATCATGAACTTGATGATTATCAAATAACATTGTCTTATCTTATTGTTTACGCAAAGAACAGAAATGTCGTTTCTGAACATAACTTCAATGACTGTTACATGTGAGATCATGTATTAATGCATGATGATACATGTTTAACGTACGCTTGAGTATAATTGATAACATTATGTGTCAAATCTTTGACTTGATATCATCATTATCATTGTCAACTATGAGAAGAAATTTCAGAAGAATCAATTTCAATCATTTTAAGCATGTCTTGTGCATCGATTTAAATTCTCTATCATTAGATATATAAATCATGCAGATAAATCATCTTAATGCTCAGTCAAGACTGTTTTATCGATGAAAATTAACAGTGATATCATGATAGCATCATCAGAAAGTTTCTTCTGCGTTTCTCATCATCAATCAGCAGTATGCATCTCGTCATAAACTCAAAAGTTGTCGACATTATAATGTTGAATGAATGCGTAGATCAACTCATCTTGAAATGATGAGTGATTCAACAAGAATCAAAGTGTCTTGATGATATCACAATACAAAATGCAGTGCTGCTCTTCTTGAATTTCTTCATAACTGAATTCAACTGTGAACATTCAAGAATGTCACTCATCATTTTCAACATCATACAAAATCTGATGTAGAAGTGTCAATCACTTGTTCACATCATGAAAGCTGACATATTAATGTAAGACTTGCAAACGTAAGTCTTTGATAATCTTCATTTGATGAAGTTAGTGAGCAAACGCATAATCTGCTTTGCATTGAAATGAATAGTATTGATTGTTGTTTATGTTCTTGATCATTTGAGAATTTGAGCTCAACGACTCTGATATTTTCTTTAACATGTCAACTGTTGTTTCAACATCATGATCAGTTATCTTGACGAAGATTTCAACTCACAGCGCTGATAATGTGAAGAGAAGTTCAGTTTGAAGTTGTATTGTTTCGATTCTTGATGATATATGTTTCATATTCTGATTTAAATCAGCACTATTCATCTCAATGTTCATGTGCTCTTCTGCAAAATCATCTATTAACATATATTCTTGATTTTTATCTTCAATGTTTATCTGAACACTCTCATTGTGAGAATCATTCGAGTTTGAATCTAATTCTGCAGTCTTATGATTGCGTCAAATGAGTTGCATCGAATCGTATGATGATGATTCTGATGATGATGATAACTTTCGTCAGAGAATCTTTCGCGATTGATTATGCAAGCAAACATGACAATGATGAAGATGATGTTCAAGCTCGCTGATGTTATTTATCTTCATTTCACATGAAAAGCATACATGTTGCATTATCTGTAAATCTTCGATTAGTGTTTTTATATAACTTGTACGAAGCAATGATGAATTGTAATGATTCTTTATGCTCAACTGTTTATCTGTGCATGAAATGTCAGTAATGAGATGAATCAAAAAATGTCAATTGCAAAGTCAATGAATCACGTTTATTCAGAAGTTATTAACTTCAATTTGAGCTCGATAGTTAAAATATGTAAACTATATTTAGCTAAATTATAAAGAAAATGAAATCAATCACTTGAACAAATATCATCATTATTCTCATGATCTAGCTATTGTTGCTCAAAATGCAATCATTTAAATCTTTTATGAAATGAAAGTAATGATTGCTAAAGTGTTATATATTTCAAATTGAAGCAATCTTCAAAGTTTACAAACTTTATTTTATCACTGTCATTTATCTCGTTCTTGTCATGACTTGATGAGCAACTTGAAAGATATATGACTATGCATTTATCTTCTTTATCTTCATTTGAAATTCTCTGATAGCATGTCAATTGCACTTAAACTCATCGTCACTTCTTCTGAGCTTATCATAAGTGCAAGACTGCTTAGATTTTATAGTCGTTGCTATCTGATGTACAATGAAGACTGAGAAGATTCAAGTATCAAAGATTAAAGACTTAAACTTAAATAAAGAAATTAGCTGATCAACAAATGTAAAGATGAACTCATCAGTCAAATAAGCAACAGTAACGAGCGAAGATGATTGTTGATGATGAAATGACATTGAAGAAATTTTTTTTAATTTCTTCATTAAGTGCATGCAGTCTATGACTATGACACTGTTTAGACGCTGTATGTATGCTAAGTTACATGTAATCTGACTAAAGTCGCTGCTTTATATCTTCTCGTTGATCAATCACATCGATAGTTTGCACATACAAGCACTCTCGCTCAAACTTTCACAATCATACTTTCGTTTTTCTTCGTTTCTTTGCATTCTTCGCGTTCTACTCTTTCATTTCTAATAGTCATTTTCTCGTCGTAATTCAAGTATTTTTCAAATACTTTAGTGTTGCGATTCTTTCGATTTTGATGATGAACAGCGTCAATATTATGTTTGTGTTTTTGAGCTGAGTCTTTTTCTTAAGCTTTATTTGCTTTGATTTATAATGCTTGCAATTTAGTAGTAAATGCTCTGACGTTTGACTCGCATTGCATATTTCATAGCATTTGTTCGAATTATTCTTTGATAATCGATGCAAATAGCTCTTGAAATAGTCGTGTTTCATTTTCAACTGAATAAAGATTGAAAACGTTAGTCTATCGATTTTTCTAAGCTTTTTTAATGATTTCTGACTTAAATTCACTTTCGATATGTGCTTTTGATACTGATTTTCCTTCTTGATGCTGCTTTTTCATGCATTTAATCATTGTAATTTCGTCTCTTTGAAGCTTATGATGATTGCTTTCGTGTTGTTAATAATTGATAGTTCTTGAGCAGCGCTTTTGATCAATTGATCTGTCTATCGAAAATATGTTGTATACGTTGCATGCAACATACATAGAGCATGATTTCTATGCTGATTTCCCTCTTAAAGATTTACAGTTCAAGATGAACGAGATTTCTCACTGCTCAGATTTCGACAGTTTACTTCTTAAGCATGAGTTGCAGACGTTTCATCTGCGATACGCATGTGTATTGCAGTCAATTTCTTCTTTAATCATATTGACATGCGTTACTGTTCTTTCAAACTATACAAATAATGTCTTCAACTAAAGATTGATTTTATCACTAAGATATTCAAAAGTCAGAACTCAGTGAAGAAATGAGATTCTCAAGATCAACAGTTGTTGTCATTGTATATCACGTCTTGCAGACACTCACTTTGCTTAAAAGTCTGCAACTCATCTGTTTCATGTTATCTGTAAAGATTTTTCTCATGCAAATCAATCATGTCTTGCAAAAATGTTCATATGCTACACTTTTAATCACACAGCGTAGTTCGATCATTTTCTATTAACTCGTTTATGTTTCTCTTCTCTTAATGAAGTTTTTTCATCAGCATATCATTCTTGTATAGAATGTCTGTGTCTGAACATTTATTAAACGATATTAATGAAACTCTTGAGTTTGCTCATATTGAACTTAATGAGTCTCATGAGTTGCTTATGTCATAGTAACAGACACGCAGTCTTAACAAGATTTATACATAGTTAGCATGTAAATTTAAAGAATGTTCATAATTCAAGTTCTTTCTGCTAATCATTCTCAACAAATCAAATGCAAGAGTGTTCTGTCTCAGTTCTTGTCATCACGATGACGAGATACTGAATTGAATGATTTTCATAAGCGATTTCTCTCGTAGTTCTGCGTTCTATTTGACTTTCTCATCTGCGTGCAGATTGCTTATAGCATGCACATTGAGATTATCGAAGTCTGCGCGATCGCGAAAACTTTGCATGCGATCAATGCACAGCGCTTCATCATCACGCAGCATCTCGATGTCATTCAAACTTTTGATAATCTTTAGACTCTACTATAGCTAGATAGTAGATTCGTAGTCAGCATTACATACAGATGAGTTTCATCGCTGATCTGACATTGAAGATGATGTAGTTTTGTTTCAAAGAGTTTCTCGTCTGATGATTCTTCATGTGATATCAACTGCTTGTTTGAGTGACAACAAGAATTTTGACGCATCTGATAACACATCTTGATTGAACTCATCTATTGCTACTGTCAATAGTTAGATCATGAGTTTGATTACAATGTGCATATTAACGAATCAGATGTTGCTGCATACATCAACTTCAATGAAAGTGTACTTGATGATATCACACTATAGACAGTGTTTGCGATGAACTGACTGCTTGATGAAAACTTCAATTTCATCAATGAATCTTTATTTCTTAAGAATGAATGAAGTCGTTTAATAACTAAACTGAATGAAGAGTTGTTGCAGTCAATCTCTTCATCATCTCTTGCAATTGCTATTGCTCAATATCATATCATTTTCGATTTTATTGCTTTATGAGAATAATTTATATCTTGATGATAACAGATGCAAGTGAAGTTTTTACACTGCTCATGACAACATTGTCAACAAGTAAGAAGATCAAGTATGTATGACTTGTCTCTCTGCAAATGCTTCTTATGTTTGTTCTTTAAATGCTTTGCATGAGTGATATCGCTGATCTGAATGATACACAGAAGAAGCAACTCAAAATGATAATTAAGATTTCATCTTTCAACACTTGTATCTTTCTGTCTTTTCTTGATACTTTGAGCTTGAGAAAAGTTTCATCATTTGTGATATAATCACTGAGATCTTTGCAAGTTCATGAACTAATCAATTCAATGACAAACTCTCTCTTGTTGCTATTTTGCAAATGAAACAGTATATTCTTCAGATTTCTTCAATTATTGCATCTCTTCAACATCTTTATCATCTTGATTAATTGATTAAAGCAATGAACAATAGTCTGATTGCAAAGCGAAAAATGCATGTAGTTTCAGTTGATACATCAGTCGAAGATTAAATGAGATTGATCACTACGTCAAAGCTCAAAGTCAAACTCGCTTGCATGATTGAATACTTTTGTATCTGAGTCGTGTGAAATCTCTCTATCATCAAGTATGATTGTTCAGTTTACAACGTAAGACAGATCATATACATCTGAATCATCATCATGAAAGTCTACAGACTTTTCGATCATGTTCTCATTTATTTCTTCATCATATATTTCAAAGTCAATTCTGTTCTTTCAACTGTTATCATTGACACTCAAGATTTGCTTGAATCAATGCTGTGTATCATGTTTGAATCATGAGTTCAGATCAGTAAATAAGACAGTATCTTTAAGAAGATACTTGATGTCTTTTAAATTAAACTGTTTATCTCATGACTCTGTTCTATTTGTTTGCTTCGAAACATTCAATATTCTCTTTATGACTACTTTTTCAACAGATTCAAGAGATGAATGAAGTTCAAAAGTAGTATTTCTTCGTCTTTTAACATGTTGAGTAGTGAGAGCTTGTCTAGCATTAGTCGTGATGTTTCATATGTGTTCAGTCGACACTATCTTCATGATAGTGTCATTCAATGTTTATTAAGTTACAAGTAATGCAAAGAGTGATTGAGAAGAAAGTGAAATTATGCAATATATTTGAAAAATTGAAGTGCATGAGATTCAATGAACTTGAATAATGATTCTTTGAATCTGCTTTAATTTAAGAATGTCGTTCTTTAACATCTTGACTTGAAGAAAATTTCTTAACTTTCTCTGCTGTCAAATCGACAATGACATCACATTTCAATGACTGTATGATGATTATCATCTCATTTTTCAATTATGTGAACTATGATTTGCATCATCAAACGCTTGAATGTAATCTTCACAACAAGATGTTAAAGCTGTGTTACTCATGAGAGACTTTGAACAAAGTGCTTATCTTCATGACTGTATTCAAAAAGTGATTGATAATAATGTGAAAGTTATGCAATTATTAAATGAATAGATGCAACATGTCTTGATTGAACTACATGATTAATCTGCTCACTGACAATAGATGAATCACTATGATTCACGACGCTCTTATGAAAGTGCTTGCTATCACATTCTCATAAATCGCAACGGTAAGAATGATAAACAGATTCATCTGAAAGCATTATGACTTGCAATGCAATACTGATTTTGTTAACAAACATCATGATGCTAGAAAATGATCAGTTATGCTTTTTAAGCAAAGAAAATCTCGATTTGATATAAATGACTGACTATCTTGACAGATTCTGATTGAATTACGAAGACACATGTTGTATTTTTACTATGAATTGATTTATTCGTCTCAAAGAACGTTTTCAGTATAGTCATGAAAGTTGACAAATGATCATCGCAGAAAGATTCAACATGAAGAATATACAAATCAATGAAGATGTGACTGAAATGTTTATGATGCAGCTTGTTTGCTCATGTTTCAGAGCAAAACATGATAAGCAATAAAAATGCAAACAATATTCACTGTATCATTTCTTTTATATTGTTAGCTTGAATATAGTGAAGAATACAATGTAGATAAACATGATTCAATAAAAGATGAATAACAGCTTTGTTATTTTATGAATGAAAGATAATCATTGTATCAAAATTGAGATCAACACTTCTATCATTTTAGTTATATTTAATAAAAGAATACAATTCATCAACAAGATCTTACTCACTTTATTTGAATGTATGCTTTTTTAAGAAACTCAACTTTCAAAACATCATAACAATTAAATCAGAATCATTCTCATCTTAGAGACTTTCTATCTTTTATCACAATCAAATAACACTTTCTATTTAAGCTGCAATCATCAAGATCAATCTTTCAGCTTCAACTTACATCAGTTTAGAATTTTACATTCTACAACACTATTTCACTTTCTATCTTTCATCACAATCAGATAACAATCTCAATTTAAGCTGCAATCATCAAGATCAATCTTTCAGCTTCAACTCACATCAGTCTAGAATTCTACATTCTACAACATTATTTCACTTTCTATCTTTCATCACAATCAGATAACAATCTCAATTCAAGCTGCAACTGTCAAGATCAATTATTCAATTTAAATTCACATCAATTTATAATTTAACATTCTACAATCTTATTTCATTCATTGTACATTCTACAATTTCACTGCTTCTTATTGCTTCTTCACATTCAACAGCTTAACATCATCTCACATCATTACTTTACATTTTTCAACAAACATCTCATCATGATGTTCAAAGAGAAGTTCAAAGCAACATCAACAAATAAAGATGTAACGACTAACATCATATATTACACATTTTAAGTGATGAAGCTTGAGAATGACAATTGCATTATTCTTATTTCAAATAATGAGAAAATGATGCAGAAAGTAGATTTAACTAAACATCAGAGCATCAGATCTGTCATCTTTTGAGTCAAGATTGTTTTTGAAATTAATTAAGTAATCAAATCAGCAATTGATGCATTCAATTTTTTGAATGAAAGTCTTTACATTACTTGCAAGATTGTGACAAAGATCTTAATGAACTGAACATTCAACATTCACTTCGACATTAAATTACATTAAGTCACATCATTACTATTCACGAATTGTTTTTTTGTTCATGATATTTTACATAATTGAATCTTTCACTTACATTTAAATTCTGACATTCGTGATGTTATCATTATGAACTATTCAAACATGTCTCTGTCACACACTTCTTATTTTGAATTCATGTTTTTCACATATAAAATTAATGATTCAAAGATCAAGAATCTGCATTGAGATGAATGAATAATTCTTCTTGAATTTATCTTCAGATCAATCTTAACTCATACTTAGTTGATTCTGCTTGAAAATCATGAAAGTTCATCAATTCTTCAGAATATAAAGAACACATTCAAAGAAGTCTTCGATTTATCAGAAGATTACACAGTCAAGCTGAAGATCTTTATTTCAACAATCAAATGAGATACATTTCTGAATCAGTATTAAAAATTCAACAGTAGCATTAGAATAAAGCGAGACTTTTCAGCGTTCAACATGTGATTCAGTTAGTCTAAAAATCACAAGCATATTATTTAAGTAGAACAAGTGACTTCAAAGAAGAATCATTCAACTATCTATCTATCATATTGATGCACTTATCGCGATGACAAGAAGTGCTGACATATCAAAGATTTCTTTACACTATAGTCAATGAAGACACAGCGAGCACTGATTATGAAGACTCAGACATTGCTTTGCAAGTTGCATGCACTCATCACATTCACAAGAACAAACAAGAAGTATGTTGATTTGCTACATCTTTTCAATTGCTTTGACTATTAATTTGACTTGAAGAATCACTTTGAAGTGCAGATCAATGATGACAAATGAACTGCTATCATTCTTGTCAAGTCGTTTATTTTCTTCAACACGACAAATGTAAGCATAGCTCTTCATCACTCTCTCATCAAGACAGATTGAAGCTTGATTGAGTTGAAGTCAACGTTCAATCTTCGTAAGCATAAGCAACAGAATGATGATAAACAAGTACTTCAGTATTGTTTTTTCAATGCATCAAACGTGATCTCAGTTCATTTAATCATGTTTGACAAGCTCAACAGAATCAAAATAGCGACAATCAGAATTCTTAATTCTGCTCATATTGACGAGAGAAATTATGAATACAACGATTGCTTTCGCGATATTATACTGAGTCAGAATCTTTATATCAAATTCACATCAGTTCTCTTTGAAGACTTGAATTTTTCAACTACTCTTGCTGAGTGAAATATCAAGCTGAATAAGTCTCAAATGTCGATCATACAATATCTTCAGAATCTTTTCAACAATTTTGATCTTATCAAGAAACTCTTTGAAATTAAAAAAACATTGATGAATGTCATTATCACAATGCTACTCTTAAAGCTGAGCAAGAAAGTCAAAGTGCTAAGCTCGTTCAACAACACAGCTGATACATTCATTCTCAAACTGAATGAACAGCTTCAATGACTGAAAAACAAAGATATCATTCTGATAGATAAGAAGATCATTTGTTTTCACTTGCAGTTCACTGAACGTCAGATAGTCGCTTAAGACAGTTGCACGTCTTACTCAGTAAACAACGATCTCGCTCAACAATGATGAAATGTCTCTTACAAGTTATCTGATGTCTTTTATGATCAGCTGACACATTAAATTATCGATCAAAGTAAGAAAACTTTACATGACATTAAAAATCATCAATACAAATTGCATCAGATCAGTCTTGATACTTTGCTTCTAAAAGTCATGAGTTTGAGTGATCATTCAATGAATAAGATGCAATCTTAGAATCAACAGAATGAACAGAGTGATAAGCAGCATAAAATACAAGATTCTTCAATTGTACAAATCAATAATGAAGAAGTCAATGTGACTTATGAAGATTTCAAGAGCGATGATAATTCACTTGATGTAAATTACGAAGATCTTAATTTTTGTATCACTCATCAACTCTTGAAGCGAAATCACGAATTCAAACGTCGTATGCTTCAGAGAATTATCAATGTCAAGCTCAATAGAATGAACAATGAGACTGAGCGTGACGCTGTGATTGTGATTGTAATTCATACATTCTTGTGACATTGATTTAGACTCGACTCATGAAGAACTCTATGCTATTTATATTGAGTGAACAAAACTCTCTGAGAAAGAAAATCACTCGTCGTCTATATGACTGCTTCGCGCAGTCGAAACAATGAGATTGACACTGTGTTATCAAGTAATGAATCTATAGCTTCTATTCAACGCGTGATGCTTAAGTAAACTCTTGATGAAAGTGTCTGTGCTGTTTAATTATGACGCATCGTCTTTGCTCTGCTCTTCAACAATGTTTCGATTCGATTTTCAATTCGAAGACGAAAGATGTTTTCTTTACATTCGTGATGCTCATGATTGTAACGTACGTAGAGCTGTGTTCTCTTACTCAATGATTGTTATTTATTGAGCAGAGAAATATGTAATGAAAGAGAGATGCACATGATAAGAAGATAAAGTGTGATTGTATTGAGTAACTTTTTTCTTCTTTTGATTTGACTTATGTCACGTAGACGTTGAATGAATTGTTAGTGTAGACATGCGATCACAATCGTTTGATGTTTGACTCTGATCAATGAAAGAGAATGCATTCTGATCATTCTTTTGAGTTCTCAATTTTTCATGTGAATAGATAAATGACTTGACGTCAAGTAAAGAAGATGAGCTCAAGCTCTCTCAATATATCAGCATGATCAACGAGTCACTATTTCTTTGAGCACTGTAGTCACGTCTTTCAATACTTGAAACGACTATTCTATCTGATATCTTTTCTTCAATTACTTGATGATACTGTTGATGTGATGAAGATGTTTCAATATTGACACAGTCGACGAGTTGCAAATTCTTTGATCACTTGTAATCACAACTTGCAGACTCTTCATTTGAATTGTCTTTTTCACTAGTAGTATCTTTTCATCTCTTACTGACATTGACATGTCATTAATCTTCTTCGTAGATTGATTGTGACTGTTAGAAAAGAATGTTGTCGTGTGAGTGAAAACTCTGCATGACAACTTTTCTGATCACGCAACGTTCTAACATCATTCAAACTGCGTTGAATTGAGATCTCTTGACTCTTCTGACTTCTATTCGAACGCAGAATAGAATCAAAAGATTCGTAGTTGACATCACGTACAGATGAATCTTATTATCAGTCGTGTGACGCTGTTATTAAGACGTTCTGCTTATACTTTTAAAGAATTAAGATGAGAAAAATTCTTGACATGAAAAATCAAGAATTCTTTCAGCGCATCGAGATTGAGCTAAGTGTGAATATTCTTGAGCATGACGTGAGCGCTGTTGTCTGCACGCTGATCAACTTCGACACTACTATGCTAAAAAATTCAAAGAAGATCATACTGTTGTTCAGAAAGTCATAAGAGTCGAGAATGCAAAGATCTTTATTGCTATGATTCACAGCAATGATTCAATGTATATGTTCAATGATAATGAGCAACTTCGATCAACGAAGGAAGACATCAAGAACAATTGTTTCACGCATTACATAAACAGAAGTCTATTCAAACGTCTGATTATGCTTGAATATTCTCATATGCTTCTCACTGAACAGTATCGCGTAATTCTCATCATAGATGACATCATATTCACTGTCTGATACAAAGCTCAGATGCAATTCTCAGTCAAGTCTTCACTTCAACTTAATATAACTATTGCAATCATCATATTGAAGAGCTTTTGCAAAATAAAATGATTGTTGACATTTCTCAACATCAATGAGATCGACATAAGAATCAATGCATCTCAGTTTAAGCAGAATGAGATTGAAGTCATTGTAGCAATCGAGCTAGTCAAGATCTACGCTGAAGTCGAGATATTTATCAAGAACATTGTCATTCTTATAAAATATACTGCACAAGTTCAGTTACTGAAGAGAAGCTTAGTCTCAAACTCAAAAGTTCAAAATGTTGAAGCATACATGATTAATTCTTTTCAAGACAAAGAAGCTTCTGTCATCATTTTATGTATGATGAGAATTCAAAAACTTGACTTCATGTCTCAATTCAATCGTCTTCTGACTGTCTGTAATCATGCTTATGACTTGTTTATTATGTTATGTAACTATGATGAATTTCAGCATGATTACGCTCGTAATTTACACATGATACAACATGTTCAAAATCTGTTCTTGATCAACGAAGTTTATAAGAAATACTTTAGTCAACAAAAATTCATTGATTTCATGAAAACAGAGCGTCAATTTCAAGAGCAAGAGTCACAATGAAATGAGAACGAAGCTTGATACATGAGCGAAAATCAAACAATAAACTTCTCAGAAGAGCAAAAGCATCATCAGAGTGTGAGCAAAGATCAAGCAATAAATCTTTCAGAAGAGCAAGAGCATCATCAGAATGTGAATGAAGCTTCTGCAACAAATCTCGCAGAAGAGTAAAAGCATCATCAGAATGTGAGCGAAGATCAAGTAATAAATCTTTCAGAAGAGTAAAAGCATCATCAGAACATAAGCGAAGATCAAGCAATAAACTTTTCAGAAAAGCAAGAGCATCATCAGAACATAAGCGAAGATCAAGTAACAAACTTCTCAGAAGAGCAAAAGCATCATCAGAATGTAAATGAAGCTTTTGCAGCAAATCTTGCAAAAGAGCAAGAGCATCATTGAGATGTAAGCAAAGATCAAGTAACAAACTTCTCAGAAGAGCAAGCATTGCAAGAAAATAAATCTGATCAAGAAGTAATATTCATCGACTGATAAACATGTTTCACAGAAGATGATATTCTTTTTCAAAGTTTAAATTCTTTGTCTGCTGCTAGTTCAAGTCTGTCAAAGAGATTGAGACATTGATCATTGTGTAATACATACTGAAATACAAACATAATAACTTGCAGATACAATACACTTCAATCAACAATAAACTAGCTTATTCTTTAAGTTGTTATGTGCATCATGTGAGCGCAGATCTTCAATGTAAGCTAAAGTAAATTCACTATGTTTTAACTTCTACAGTATTTTATTCACTGCATGTACTTAACACAACTTAATCTTTCATTCATTTGCTCATCATATTCGATGTGAGTCTTTCAAGTTGCTTTCATAATCACATAAAATCATGATCTAATCATGTGTCTCTTTCAATGAGCATCATCATCAAGATCAAAATATGTTCATTAAATTCAATCTCAGTTGATTGAATCTGCATATTTAACATTAGTTAAGTACGCGTCTAGTTTATCACGTCAACTCATCTCACATAGTCAGATATTAGCATTCATATTTCATTATCATCATTTATCTTATCAAACTGATTTTATTGACTCATCATAATGACTAGCTTACGTCTCAAAAAGAATATTACTATCAGATATCAGAGTTCTCAACTTGATGATGAGTGTTCAACTTTCAAAAACATGACAAAGATTCTCAAAATCTTAAACATTGATAAATATCAGCTGAAGAATCTAACAAATCAAGCTGAGCAATGACTTGAAAAGCACACATCTACACTCAAGCACATCAGATTTCACAAAAAGTCAATTATCATTGAGAAGAAATTAACATTGTTTCTGTACAACGTCAACTCACTTATGTTCAATGACTTTGAAGCAAATCATATTATCAGCAGTTTAATCACTATAGTTCAATGATTGCTCTTCAACAAGAAATACTCTAAACAAAAATGCATTGAAAAGATCAACACATTTTTCATTCATACACAAACTATTTTTACATCATCTTCAGATGATCAATCACTCATCATCACACGCAAGATTGTAAAGATTCAATGAGCATCATTTGCATTTGAGTTTTTGCAGTCACAAAAAGTCATGTCATTCATCAGAACACTTGAAAACGTTAAACTTCATGTGATAATGAGTTCACACTTGAATCTGATCACTTCAAGAGAGATCTTGAAAATGAGCTTGACTTCAATCAAAGATGTATTTAATCATGATTTACATGATGACAGAGATTGATTTTATAATGTTTTGTTTCAGATGTGAATTGATATTTTCAAAGATGACATGAGCTACATTGAGATGAACACTATCATTTACATCACAGATGACGAGATCTTGAAAATAAATTCAGACAGAACTTTTCAAGCTGTTTTACGTGATGTCTTGAATCAATTTAATCATACTGCTCGCTTTAATGTGACTTACGCTACATCATATTCTGATAGATCAGAAACACATGTATGTAAACAGTGAACTAATGATCAGTGCAGAACTCACAAACAATGCTTCATCAATCTCAGTTTCTTATCAAGAGCACACAAGATTCATTGATGTTAATGAAAGCAAAAAAATTAACAAAGTGACAATTTAAAGAAATGAGATCAACACATTATTAATTGATCATGAAATGACCATTGATAATTTGATAAATTATGTATATCAATAAAGACTGATAAAAACTTTAGATTTCATAGAGCAGAATTGAATAGACTCTACTCATATTCAGAAGTAGTCAGCAGTCATTGACACAAAAGAAAGCGTTGCGAATGACACAGCTGTTCTGTTTACAACGAAGAATAACGTTGACTCAACTGATAATGCAGCGTCTACTCATGTTCAGAAGTAGTCAGCAATCATTAACATGAAAGAGAGTAATGCGAATGATACAGCTGTTCTTAGTACAACGAAGAATAACGTTGACTCAGCAGACAATGCAGCGTCTACTCATGTTCAGAAACAGTCAGCAGTTGTTAACATGAAAGAGAATGATGCAAATAATACAGCTGTTCTGAATACAATGAAGAATAACGTTAACTCAACAGACAATGCAGCGAAATCTGAAAGATTTGTGAAGAGTGTACATTCACAGCGAACTGACAAGAGTGAAGATCTCATGAACAAGATTCACACACTTATATATTTTTCTTGAAAGCAATCAAGATTCAATCATTCAAAGAAAAATACAACAAGCATTACATTAACTGATTAAACATTGCATTATAGTAAGTCATTGAAGTATGTGTATGAATGACAAACTAACAACAAGTAATATTTACAGAGAATGATGAAAGTTCTGAATTATCACATTCAAAGCGATGAAAGTTGAACAACAAGATGCAAACTCAAGAGAATGACATGTTAATGTTAGCTTCAGATAAATCTCACATTTCAACTTCAACTTTTGATAATTCAATAATAGTATCAAGTTTTGAATCAAAGAATGATAGTTTTTCATTGAATGAAAACAATATTATCAATTTACATCGAGATTCAACGAGTTGAATTAAACAACATGAAGCAACTGTACAATCTTCATCTCAGCAGATGAAATCTCAACAGAACATGATGATTTTCAACACTTCATTTAAAGAAGATATTGCAAGAAAGTCAAAACATGCATGATCATACATGAATCTCAATGATGTTGAAGATAGTGAGAAGACTTTAAAGAAGCATTACGAAAGATGATTAAAATATCAAAGTCAATCTTGTTTCTTGATTAACAAGATCAAACAAACTCATGACAAAGATATCATTGACTATTACAAAGCATCTTCATGAAGAAGACAGATGACGAAATTATGCTCAACTGTTTTTGCATGACTTTAATCATGTTGAATCTCAATCATGCATACATTTGCAAAGAATGATCACGTCACTCTTTTTATATCAGACTTTTGAGATTTTTATGATGTTTGAGATGAAAATGTTCATGAGAAGAAAATACAATGTCGATGATATGAGTCTTGAAAAGATAAACATAAATGTCAGCAAAATTAAGAATGAAGCATGCTAATTTATTGATAAGACAATAAAAATGCTTGAATTGATTTGTTTGAATCATTTATTGCACATAGCACATAACGAGATCAACGATACTTATCACAAGAAGAAGTTCAATGAACATCTGAAAGAAGATACTCTTAATACTTTTCAGTCTAAAGATGCAAAGTACTCTTCTGATAACAGATTGAAAATTGAGTGTTCATGTATGAACACAAGCTCATTTGCACATCTCATATCGTTGAAATTTGTTAATCTAGTTATCATTTCATCAATCTTGATCATTAACTGATTAAAGAAGATTTGAATTCATCTTAATAAGAACAATGATCTATTATGTTGATAAATTCATCATGCATATTGTGATGTTAAAATGAACGCGCTGATCATCAGACTGAGATAAACAGATATATATTTTTTATCAGAAGAAGAGTAAGCTAATTCTAGTCTCATATGTGTGATCATAATAAACATGTACAAGACTCACGTTGCAAAATTAATGAGAAGTTTACATTATGCTTAAAAAGCGAGTTTTAAAGCAAGACAATCACAGTCAATATGAAAGCTCTGAGATATGAGATGAGATCAATTGATCGTGAATGAGATGCATAGAAAGATGATTCAGATGTTCAAAATCATCAATCTATTTAAGATCATGAATAAAAAATCTTGTAAGTGATTTGTTACAGATACACTCTTTGAACAATCTCTCTTTCAAATAATGACATGAATAAACATGCTGATGATAGACTTAATAGTGAATTAACATGAATGAATATGAAAAGAAAAAAAAGTTCATCGAGTCAATTTGAAATACTGTACATATCAAAATTTGAAAGACATGAACAAAATACATATGAAAATCATTGAAATTCAAGAGACAAATTCTCAAGTCGTTCAAAAGTACATCAAACAGTTAAAGATTGTGTGCAACACACTATGATTACAACATGATATCAATTAATCAATGTTTTTCAACTTTTCTCTTACAAATGTAAAATCAAATAAACATCAAGATATTAATTGCAATCTTTCATCAAGATTCAACAAACTTGTTAATTTCTCAGTGATGATAATCATTAATCAACTTCAAAAAAAGATGAATAAGAAAAAGCAAGATTGAATTAATAATCATTGCATTGAAATTGAGCTTCAACTCAACATCAACAACTGAATGATGAAAGTTCATTGACTTAAAGTACTTAGCACATTCTTGCATCTTGAACAACTTTCAGAGACATAGTCACTTATGTTCTTTGAAGTAGAAGATTGAAATAAAAGATATGTTTGCTTTGAAACAAATCATCTTTACGACTTGAAGCAAGTTGAATCTTTCTATGTGTGAGATGACGAGATCTCTTTACGTGAAACTGCGTAGTAGAAGATAATAAGATAACACTCTATTGATGATAGAATTAATTGCTAAGAAACGAAAGTGAGAACTTGCAGAATTTTCATCTTCTGTCAAGTCATTATCTTTATTCACTTGTTAATCTCTTCAATTTAATCTCGCGAGCTAGTTTTACAGACATGCATCATTCATAGTCGATGAGATGCATTCTCACAACTGCATTCTCTCTTAAAGACTCAATCTTTGAATCTTCATAGCATCGTATTATCTTCTTGTAGCTGATAGCATAGTCATGACTTCTTCAGCGCTTTAGCATCTGTGTAGAAGTGTCATAAGTTGATCATGCTAACAAGCATAAACAGAACTAGTGCGAGATTGTTGATATCAACTCTTCAGCTTTGCTTTCTTTCTTTCTTTCTTTTCTTCTTGTCTCGTCTCAGCATACTCTTTCGTGAATACTGCTCTTTCAAACTGATGAAGCATGAGATCTGCTATGCATATCTTGCATAGCTTGCAGCTTATGATATGAGCTTCTTTCGTTACAGCGTTGTTGTGATGCAAGTCAGCTCATGAGCTAACATGAATGACATAGCAGTATCAACATCATCATCATCATCATCATCACTATCATGATAAGTAGTAGCATTCATACTCACTGAGATCATGCTAACATGCTCATGAAATCTGCTCATTTTCTTGAGATGTATGTTTTTCTTCGCGTCGTCATCACTGCAACGTCTGCTGCGTCTGCTTCTTCTGCTTCTTCTGCTCTCTTCGCGTTTGCTGCGTTAATGACTGAACTCATGATTTCTGATAAACATATCTATCTTTGCATGTTTTGATAAATGCTGATGTATATTAAATCATCATGATCAGAAGATCTGATGCTGTCGCTGCGTTCATCATCTGAGCGTAGTGATGACTCACATGTGTCGTGCTCTCATTGAGCGTGCTCGCAAATGCAAGCATTGCTTTAAAGAAAAGCATGATTACGTGATGAATCTAGTCTTGCATCTTCTTCAGCTGATGATGCATCACGCTGTGCGAGCAATGATTCAACATCTCATTGCTCATGCTTGAAATCATCTCGTTCTTCGTCTTCAACAATGAAAAAGTGAGTAGTTTTTTCTCTCAGCATGTGAGATTGTATTTAACAGTTGAATAGAAACTTTCATCTTTCTCGTTCTTGTCACTTCTTGTTGTCATCACGTCACTTCGTCTTCATCTCGTAAGTATTGACTGAAGTAAACAGTGCGTGACGAGATTCGTTGATGAATAAATAGCTTTCTTCTTCACTTCGACATTCTCACTCGCGATCGTTGATCGCTTCTTTTCTTCATTCTTTCGCGACGTTCATCATCTTCTTTTTTAAAAGACATATGTTATGTAAGATTTTATAATTGTAGTTTAATATTAACTTCTTAAACTTGCGTCTTTACGCTTTTGATACTCTTTCAATCATGATTCTTACGTGATCTGTTTTTCTTTTTTCTCTTTGACTTCTTTGCAGTTAACTGATGTACTTGTCTTTCTGTCTCATAGTTCTCAATGATCTTCTTCGCATTGCTAAGATTTTTCATTGATTCTCAGAAGTTTTCGTAGAAAGACGAATCAGCTCATTGAACTAGATACTCAATCTTTTCTTTCTTGATTTGCTGATCAAGTATCTTCTTTATCTCTCATTTCTTTTTTTCTTCTACAAGAATGATTTGCGACTTCGAATTCTCATCACGCAAGTGTCAGAATTTCAATAAAGAAACATGAAAGATCAAGTGAATTGCATCATATCTTTCAAATAGTTCAAGCTTATACACTTGCATGTCGATCTTCTTCAATATTCTGAATGATTTCAGTTGTCTGTGATCAATCTTCTTCTTTGATCGAAGCATATGAATGTTTATACTTTGCAAAAGCACTTTGTCTTTCATCTGAAAGCTTGCAACTTTATGATGAGTGTTATAATACTTTGCTTGCTGCTCTGCTACTCATTTTCATAGTCTCATTAAATGTTCTCTGATACTTCGTAGTCATTCTGCTCACTTCATAGTCAAGAATGTCTTTTTCTTTAAAGCTCTGTTCTCAGATGTCTCTGCAAAGCTTGCAGTGTATTTCTTTAGAAGTCATGTGAAGTTTTTTCAATATTAGCGTGTACGCTGTTGTTATATGCAAACGTCATCATTGACAAAAGTTCTGATCAGTTATTCATCTTGTAATTGAAATACACTTGCAGATAGTGCTCAAGCATCTGATTCTGTCTTTCTGTTTAATCGTTGATTTGCGAATGAAACGCAATGCTTAGCTTTCGCTTCGCTTCAAGATGTCAACATAGAGTGATTCAGAAATGACTAATAAACAGTGAGTCTCAATTCAATATAATGCTTCTCATCATTTCATGCTGAGATATGAATTCTCGTCATAGCAGATTCATAAGTCTCTCGACGTTCAAATTTTTGATTGTCGAAATATAAATTGCATGCTTGATTAACTTATTTATCATTATCAATATAACATCGCTTGTTTTTTCGATGTACGAATTCTTCGCAGAAAGCATGTCTGTTATGAAATTTATGATTATCGTGTGAAATGAATTCACGCTCTCTGAAGATATAAATGTCAGCTTCTCATAGAACTTATGATGATGCACTTGCAATCGCTGACAGTCTGAACAAATGCAAACATATTTCATCATCTCTTTGAGCATTTTCAATCAGTAATATTTTCTTCTTATTGCAGTCTCAATATGAGCATGTGCAAAATGATCTGCTTTGAAATCATCATGATTCATATGCAGAATCTCATTTCTTGTAGCAAAGTCATTGAGTACATAAACTGCAAGATCACGACGTAGCAGTTCATTATCTCTCATACTTCATTTTGAAAGCTCATTCTTTCTAGATGCAAATCGTTGATATCACTTCTTATTCATAACAAAGACGTCTCTTTGTTGTAACTTCAGCAGTCACGCAGTCATTGATTCACTCATCTTCAAATAAAATCTCTTCGACTTCATAATCTGATAAATCAGAAGTTGAAACAACGCAGTGTCTAGAATTCTGCAAGATTTAGCAAGTACTTTCTCATTCAAACACATGACTTGAGTATTTGCAATGACTATGTCATTCAGTTACGTCGTTAATGCTGCGAGTTTGATCACTGTTGAAACTTCTTCATTCTTTAGCAGCTCAGATTAACATTTTTGATTGCGAAGTTTGTTTTGCAGAGTAGATAGAGAATAATCATTATTCTTCTTGCTATCATTCAATTTCATGATGTCAAGTCTTCTTGATGACACATTTGCAGAGTTTAATTTGCCTCTGTGATATTCTATATGAAAGTCAAACGCAGTTAATTTCTCAGCTCAGCGCATCTGTCATGCGTTGAGCTTCTTCATCATCATAAAGTAACGAAGATTATTGTGATCTGTTATCACATATATGAATCGCTTGCTACTCTGAAGATAGTGTCATCAGTTCTTAAAATTAAGAACTATAGCGTACAACTTTTTGTTGTGCATGTCTCATCGTACTTCAGCTTCTTTGAACTTATAATTATAGTACACAATGAAATGTCATTGATCAGTCTTGCTCTTCTGACTAAGCACGTCTTTGACTTCGCGATTTGATGCATCAATCTTCATACGAAGATTCACATCTTAATTGTAATGTTTCAAAATGAGAGCATTGACAAAGACTGCTTTCAATCTTTCAAAAGCTTTTCTTGCTTTTAATGTCATTGCAAAGAGTGAACACATTATTCTCTTCTTCGCACTCTTGATTAAATCTGTTAAGAGCATGATAATTTGAGAGAACTTTCTTATAGATCATTGATAAAATCTTGCAAATTTCAAGAATACAAGAATGTTCTTTGCAGACTTAAGTTTAAATCAGCTAGTAATTACGTCGATATGAGACTGTTTCATTTGAATATTTCTTCGCTTTCTTACGAATCTCAGAAAGATAACTTTGCTACGATTAAAAGTGCATTTCAACAGCTTGATATACAGTAAATATTTCAGTAGCGCGCGAAGAATCTTGCACACATGCTCTCAATGCTGCTCTTTCGTCTCAGAGTATACTAAGACATTATTCAGATATATCACGCAGCAAATATTCATGAATGACTTAAGCGCGTGATTTACATAGAACTGAAAGATCGCAGAAGCATTTGTCAGTTCTAAAAGCATCATCTGATACTCAAACTGATCGTAGCGTGTATGAAAAGTCGTTTTTCATTCATCGTTCTTGCGAATTCAAATGCGATGGTAAATGTTGCAAATATCAATTTTGATAAAGTGTCTTGTATGAACAAAGCGATTCAGCATGTCAGACAGTAAAAACAATGAGTAATTGTTCTTTACTGTTATTTCATTGAGATCATGATAGTTCATGCATAAACGAAAACTTTCGTTCAACTTCTTTACAAACAACACAGATGCTTCTGCAGAACTACTTGATGAATAAATTCATTTCTTCTCTAGCGCGCTGTCTAGATAGTCTTGTATCACAGCGAGCTCATCTCATGTCATTTTATAAATAGACTCGATGCAAGACATTTTGTTCTTCATCAGATCAATGAAATGTTTCATTTGATCATGCATGTTCAGACTATCAGAAAGAATCTCAGAAAACACTTTCTTGAAATCTTGAATAGCAAAGAGTATCTTTGATTCTTTCACTTGAAATGCATTGCATCTTGCAGTCTGATGATCTGCGTTCTGTGATAAATCATCTGTAGATAGCAGCTGATAAAACAGAATTACATAAGTCTCTCTTCTTTTCTTAGCTGCAAGCATTGTCAGCTCAACAAATTTCAATGTCTTGCACAAACTAACTTGTATTTATCTTGCACGCTGAGTGCTGTTTTACTGATACGATCAGCGACGCTTGCGTCAGCGAATATTTGAGTCGATCTCATCTAATCACGAGTAGTCAAGAATCATATCATATTCTTGCATGTTTACAGCATGAAACTTAATGTTTCAGCTTTTGCAAACTTTCTTGTGATTAATCAACTTTATATTGATCTGATGCATATTATAGCAGAGAATTCAATGATCATTGATCATCTGAATCTGTTTCAGAGTTGCATGATTCTTCAATAACTTGTGCTCTTTTACTCATGATTGCAATATAAAATTTCGCTTTATCTCAGAGTCAATAAAACAGTGAGCTTCGCGCATCTTTTCAGAGACATTTGTCAATACTGATATCATCAATGCATGTGACAATTATCTTTTTATAGTTATATTTAATGATTCAACAATGAACATCAGACTTTCTCTTTTCTAGCTTTTTCATCATGACTACAAATCTTTTGTCTGAATGCATAGTTGAGACACATCAAATTATTAATCTTGTGTTTCATCTTCTTGCATAATTAGCACGTAAGATTGAATGAAGTAGCATCTTGCTTGAACTCACTGAACTTGAGTGTTGCATCATCTTTAGACTGCGTGCTCGAAGCAGAGAACTTCGAATTCTTCGTTGCAGCAATAAACTTCATCTTCTCATGCGAGAATCAAAAACTGTTTTGAGACGCTGCATTCTCACTTTGCTGCGAATGTAACTTCAACAATGCATCAATGTCTTGCAAATGCAAGTCAATGTTTATAAGATGCTTTAGCAGATCAACATAATTGATAGAAATGTATAAAATGCGAAGAAACTCATTTATGATGATTTCATTAATCTTCATTTGCAAGTACATCATGCAAGTCTCATTGAATATATGATAGTTCAGATCTGCATACAGTCTAATAAAATATTACTCGAAATTCGCGACATTTTGATCAGCTCACTGCTTCGCAGTCTCAAGTCAACATTCTGTTTGAAAGTTATGAATTTTAGAATTGCTAAGTTTAGCACGTAAGTATTCAGTGTAGTACTTTCAGTTGAGTATCTCATCATGATTGTGTATGCTCATCACATGATCTTGTCACTGATTGCAAGACTTCTCTGACAAGTATGATGCAGATCATCACAGCTTCTTTTCTTTCGTGATGAAATCAGATGACATTGCAACTATGAAGTCTTTGCAGTCTTGCAGTCAGAACATCAAGAAGTCGTAGTCTGTGACATTTTGCTCTTTAGACTTGCAAGATCAATTAGCATGCTTACGTGCATCACTTCAATAGTGATCATCATTATGTTGACATCGATGATCAGAAATTAATCAAGTCTCTCGCTTGAGTTTCAATACATGAAGTTGCAAAACAAGCAGTACATTCTGCGTTTTCAGATTCTTTAACTGCTTGTGTACTTCGCTTGCTGATTGTCAAAAAATATGATCTGTCTGTTCATTAAATTCTTGCGACTTGAACTTCTTATCTGCATGATTGAATGCGTGATTCTCAGATCTGTTCTGATGAAACGATGAATTCTCAGTGTGAAAGAAGTTATCACTTCTTTTGATCATGCAACTTCTAATGAGTCGTTGCACATTTGACATCTTTTACTGAGCAGCTTCATGCAAATGAAGCAATTAAAACTGTGAAATGACGAGATCTCTTTACGTGAAACTGCGTAGTAGAAGATAATAAGATAGCACTCTATTGATAATAGAACTAATTGCTAAGAAATGAAAGTGAAAGCTCGCAAAGTTTTCATCTTCTGTCAAGTTGTTATCTTTATTCACTCGTTAGTTTCTTTGATCTAATCTCGCGAGCTAGTCTTGCAGACACGCATTATTCATAGTCAATGAGATGCATTCTCACACTATGAGAAGCACATTCTTGACATTATCTTCAAAGTGAACTGTAGCAAGATCAAAGCAATCAACATGCTTATCAACAATGTCTGAAACAAGAATGAGAAGACTGTATTCTGTATCATGAGTTCTATGAATGCACTTATTCTTTATTGAGTAAGTGACAAAGTCTTTACTTTCTGTTAATGTTGTTCTTGAAAGTTATCACATGCATAGTAAGAGAAAACATGTTCAACATGATTGCTAACGTTTAATTATGTAATACTTTCAACTTGTGTTTAAAGTCTTTGTGACTTTGATAACTTCAAAATTGATCAAATCTAAAATGATGAACATAGTTTGATTGTTTCAAGAAAATTCAAAAAAACTGCAGAAGTATTTAAATGAAAAGTCATCATGCTTTATCATTGACACTATCAAATTAATCAATGTTGATTACAATTTACACAAGATCAAGAGATTAATTCAGATTAATTCAGAATGAATGAAGAGAAATCAAGCACAGATTAAGAAGAGAGTCAATTATCTTGAACAACATGAGAAAACTATCATTTATGACTTACGCTGCGTAAATTCAAGAATTGAGATGCTGGTATATGATAAACAAAATCATTGAATGTATATAATGAAGTTGACATTGAAGCTCAAAAGATCAGCAATGAAACTTATCTGTACGCGATGCTGACTACAAATCTACTGTTTAGCTACAGTAAAGTTTAAAGATTATTAAAAGTTTGAACGACATCAAGATGCTGCGTAATGATGAAGCGCTGTGCATTGATCACATGCAGAGTTTTCGCGATCGTACAGACTTCAATAATCTCAATGTGCATGCTACAAAGCAATCTCACACAGATGAGAAAGTCAAATAGAATGCAGAACTACAAGAAAAATCGCTTATGAAAATTATTCGATTTAGCATCTCATCATTGCAATGATGAGAACTGAGACAGAACACTCTTGTGTTTAATCTGTTGAGAATGATTAGCAGAAAAAACTCAAATCATGAACATTCTTTAAAATTTATGTGTTAACTACGTATAAATCTTGTTAAGACTGCATGTCTGTTACTACGACATGAGCAACTCACAAGTCTCATTAAGTTCAACATGAGCAAACTTGAGAGTTTTGTTAATATCATTTAACAAACGTTCAGATACAGACATTCTATACATAAATGATACGCTGATGAGAAGAATTCATTAAAAGAAGAGAAACACAAGCGAATTGGTAAAGAATGATTGAACTACGCTGCTTAATTAAAAGTGTAGCATATGAACATTTCTGCAAGATACAATCGATCTGCATAAGAAAGATCTCTACATATAACATGAAACAGATGAGTCGCACGCTTTACAAGCAAATTGAGCGTCTGCAAAGCGTGATATACAATGATGATGACTGTCGATCTCAAGAATCTTATTTCTTTACTGAGCTTTGACTCTTGAATGTCTTGATGATAAAGTCAATCTCTAGTTGAAGACATCATCTGTATAACTTGAGAGAACAGTAGCACATGTTAATGTGATTAAAGAAGAAATCGACTGCAATATGCATGCATATTGCAGATGAAATGTCTGCGACTCATGCTTAAGAAGTAAACTGTTAAAATCTGAGCAGTGAGAGATCTTGTTCATCTTGAACTGTGAATCTGTCACAAGAAAACTCTTTGAGTAATCTTTCAAGTCTAAGAGAGAAATTAGCATAAAGATCATGCTCTATGTATGTTGCATGCAACGTATACAATAAATTTTTGATAGACAAAGTAATGATAACGCGATCGTCAACACGTTGAAGCTTGCACATACACAGAATGATAGCAACGTCTTTGCATACACGCTGCAGCTCATATATGACATATACATATATACTGCAAAGACACGACTCAGCTTTTGCGCACATACAAACAAACGTGATGCAGTAAATTGATCGATTTTTCGCATTTTCAGACCGATTTACACGCAGCACAATCACACACAGAGCAGTAACAGTGCTTTATTCACACGTTAAGCTTATATACAACATATACACATATACTGTGAAGACACGACACAGCTTTTGCGCACATACAGACAGACGTGATGTAGTAAATCGATCGGTTTTTCGTATTTTCAGATCGATTTACACGCAGCACAATCACACACAGAGCAGTAACAGCGCTTTATTCACATGTTGAACTCATATACAACATACACACATATACTGCGAAGACACGATTCAGCTTTTGCACATCTATACGTCTGCGTGATGCAGTAAAACAATCGATTTTTCGCTTTATCAGATTGATGTACATGCATCGCAATCACATACACTGCGAAGACACGACACAGTCTTTGCTCATATACACAGAGCAACAGCAACGTCTTTGCGCACGCGCTGCAACTCATATACATCACATACACATATACTGCAAAGACACGATTCAGCTTTTGCGCATCTACACGTCTGCGTGATGCAGTAAATCAATTGATTTTTCGCTTTATCAGATCAATGTACATGCATCGCAATCACATACACTGCGAAGACACGACACAGTCTTTGCTCATATATACAGAACGACAGCAACGTCTTTGCGCATACGCTGCAACTCATATACATCACACACACACACACTGCGAAGGCACGACTCAGCTTTTGCACATCTTCACGCTCGCGTGATGCAGTAAATCGATCGATTTTTCGCATTATCAGGTTGAATTACATGCATCGCAAGCATATACACTGCAAAGACACGACACAGTCTTTGCTCATATACACAGAACGACAGCAACGTCTTTGCGCATGTGCTGCAACTCATATACATCACACACACACACACTGCGAAGGCACGACTCAGCTTTTGCACATCTTCACGCTCGCGTGATGCAGTAAATCGATCGATTTTTCGCATTATCAGGTTGAATTACATGCATCGCAAGCATATACACTGCAAAGACACGACACAGTCTTTGCTCATATACACAGAACGACAGCAACGTCTTTGCGCACGCGCTGCAACTAATATACGACATTCACACAGTCATTGCGAAGGCACGACTCAGCTTTTGCGCACATACACATCTGTGCGACGCAGTAAATTGATCAATTTCGATTTTCTGATCGATTTACATGCGTTGCAAATACATAGATCAAAGCTCATCTAAATTGTTCAGCTGAGTGATCATACAGCGAACTTGAAAGCTCACGTCGAAGTGATCAGCTTTCATCTACATAGATCAAAGCTCATCTAGCCTGCTCAACTAGATGATCAAACAGCGAACGAAAGCTCACGTCGAAGTGATCAACTTTCACAACACATTGATCGCTCGTCTAGCTCGCTCAGCTAGATGATCAAACAGCAAATTCGAAAGCTCACGTCGAAGTGATCAGCTTTCATAATTTCGATTTGTTTATATGATTACTTAATTATATAGACATGTCGCGCGCTTGTATGCGCACTTTAACGATCTGACTGCTCAATGAGAAGATATACAGCAGCGATTATGACTAGATTACATGTAATTTAGCATACACACAGCGCTTCAGTGCTACTATTTAGATAGATAGCATCGTGTTTCATAGTCTAAGACTGCATAAGCACGTAAAACTTGAAGAAAAAAAAATTGCATACACACAGCGCTTCAGTGCTACTATTTAAATAAATAGCATCGTGTTTCATAGTCTTAGACTGCATAAGCACGTAAAACTTGAAAGAAAAAAAAAACGACTCAGCTTTTGCGCACATACACATTTGTGCAACGCAGTAAATCGATCAATTTCGATTTTCAGATCGATTTACATGCAGCGCAATCACACATAAAGCGATAACAGCGCGTTATTCACACGTTGAGCTCATATACAACATACACACACATACTGCGAAGGCACGATTCAGCTTTTGCGCATCTACACGTCTGCATGACGAAGTAAATCGATCGATTTTTCGCTTTATCAGATCGATGTACATGCATCGCAAGCATATACACTGCAAAGACACGACACAGTCTTTGCTCATATACACAGAATGACAGCAACGTCTTTGCAAACATGCTGCAACTAATATACGACATTCATACAGTTATTGCGAAGGCACGACTCAGCTTTTGCACACATACATATCTGTGCAACGCAGTAAATCGATTGATTTTTCGATTTTCTGATCGATTTACATGCGTCGCAAATACATAGATCAAAGTTCATCTACTTTCATCTACGTAGATCAAAGCTCATCTAGCTCACTTAGCTTAATGATCATACAGACAAGTTAAAAGCTTACATTGAAGTGATCAGCTTTCACAATTTTGAGTTGTTTATGTGATCACTTGATCATATAAATAGTTCACACGCTTGTATATGCACTTTATCGATGTGACTGTTCAATGAGAAGATATACAGCAGCAATTATGACTAGATTACATGTAATTTAGCATACACACAATGTCTAGATAGTGTCATAGTCATAGACTTCATGCACTTAATGAAGAAAGAAAAAAAAGATAAAAAAAGCTTGATCGTTGATGATGATTTTAACGAAGAAAGATCATGCAGAGATAACAGTGACAAGCTTCAATAATATTATTCAACATTGCAACTTTAATTGCTACAAATGTCAAGATCATATTTATTGAATCAAATGATAAATAAACATACTGCGCTTTTAGAAGTTTTAAAGATGTTGATGCTTTTATGAATATGCATCAGCTAAAAGTGATGCAAATCTGAGACATGAAATTAAATAAATATTTGAGATATTGATCACTAAAAGTGCTAAAATCTGTCTCTGTCACTCTTTACAAATTGCAGATGTGAAAGCTGATCACTTCAATGTAAACTCTCATTTGCTATTTGATCATCTAGTTAGTTAAACTAAATGAACAATCTGTGTATTATGAAAGCTGATTACTTCAATGTGAGCTTTTGTTCACTGTTTGATCATTTAGTTGAGCGAGCTAGATGAGTTTTAAGTTGTTTGTGAACATCATAATGCAATGCTCAATTTGTATATTTTGAAAGCTGATCACTTCAATGTGAACTTTCAAATTTGCTGTTTAATCATCTAGCTGAGTGAGTTAAATGAACAATCAATGTATTGTGAAAGTTAATCACTTCAACATGAACTTTCGTTCGCTGTTTGATCATCTAGTTAAGCAGACTAAATGAGCTTTAAGTTGTTTGTGAACATCATAATACAATGCTTAATTTGTGTATTGTGAAAGCTGATCACTTCAACGTGAACTTTCGTTCACTGTTTGATCACATGATTATTTGATCATGTGATCTTGTTGTTTGTGAGCATCACAATGTAATGCTCAATCTGTGTATGTGAGCATAACATGCACATATCACGTTGTTACTGCTCTGTTGATGAGATTGATCAACTCTTCTGACAAGCATAGCTTGCAGAAGATTCGTAGTCAGCATCTTATACAGATAAATCTCATTGTTGATCATTAAAACTCAGTAAAGAAGTAAGATTTTTAAGATTGACAATCATCATCATTGTATATCACATCTTGCAGTCACTCACTTTGCTTGTAAAGCATGTGACTCATTTATTTTGCATTATTTGTAAAAATCTTTCTTATGCAAATTGATTATATTTTGCAAAAATGTTCATATGTTACACTTTTAATCAGACAACATAGTTTAATTATTCTTTATTAACTCACTTGTGTTTCTTTTCTTTTAATGAAGTTTTCTCATCAGCATATCATTTATGTATAAAATGTTTATATTTGAACATCTGTTAAATGATATTAACAAGATTTTCAAGTTTGCTTGTGTTGAACTTAATGAAACTTGTGAGTTGCTTATATTGTAGTAACAGACATGCAGTTTTAACAAGATTTATACATAGTTAGCATGTAAATTTAAAGAATGTTCATGATTTAAGTTCTTTCTGTTAATCACTTTCAACAAATTAAACATAAGAATGTTTTATCTCAGTTTTTATCATTGCAATGATGAGATGCTGAATTAAATAATTTTCATAAGTAATTTCTCTTGTAGTTCTGCGTTTTATTTGACTTTCTCATCTGCATGCAGATTGCTTTGTAACATGCACATTGAGATTATTGAAGTTTGCATGATTGCAAAAACTCTGCACATGATCAATGCACAGCGCTTCATCATCATGCAGCATCTTGATGTCGTTTAAACTTTTGATAATCTTTAGATTTTACTGTAGCTAAACAGTAAATTTGTAGTCAGCATCGCGTACAGATGAGTTTCATCACTGATCTCATTTCAACATTTGTAAATACTTTTCAAGTACAACAGCTTATTAAATAAGTAATAAAAGAAATGATTTTTAGTTAAATTTTTCAAAAATGAGTAAAGTAATAATATAAACAATGATGAAATTTACTATTTAAAACATTATTAATTGTAATTGTAATTCATACACTCTTATGACATTGATTTAGATTTGACTCATGAGAAAAACTATGCTATGTATATCAAATGAATAAAACTTTCTGAGAAAGAAAATTGTTCATCAACTACATGATGACTTTACATCGTTGAAACAACAAATTTAACATTATGTTATCAATAATGAATTTATAACTTTTATTCAACATGTGATGCTTAAGTAAACTCTTAATGAGTGTCTGTGCTGTTTGATTATGATGCATCGTCTTTGCTCTGCTCTTCATTAATGATATTTTATACAATAATGTTTCAATTTGATTCTTGATTCAAAGATGAAAGATGTTTTCTTTGCATTCGTAATGCTTGTGATTATAATGTAAAGACTGTGTTCTCTTGCTTAATGATTGTCATTCATTGAGTAAAGAAATATGTGATGAAAGAAAGATGCATATGATGAGAAGATAAAGTGCAATTGTATTAAGTAATTCTATTCTGCTCTTGAATTAACTTATATCATGTAAACGTTGAATGAATCGTTGATATAGACATGCAATTGCAATCATTCAATGCATGACTTTGATCAATAGTAAAGAATGCATTCTGATCATTCTTATAAACTCTTGATTTTTCACGTAGATAAATGTATGACTTGATGTCAAGTAAAGAAGATGAGTTCAAGCTCTCTCAATATATCAGTGTGATCAATGAGTCACTACTTCTTCAAACATTGTAATCACGACTTTCAAACTCATCATCTGAAATGATTATTTTATCTGATATCTTTTCATCAATTACTTGATGATACTGTTGATGTGATGAAGACGTTTTGATATTAATGCAGTTAATAAGTCACAAATTCTTCAATCACTTGTAATCATAACTTGCAGACTCTTCATCTGAATTGTCTTTTTCACTAGTAGTATCTTCTCATCTTTTACTGACATTGACATGTCATTAATCTTCTTCGTAGATTGATTATGATTGTTAAAGAAGATGTTGTCACATGAGTGAAAACTCTGCATGATAATTTTTCTGATCATGCAATGTTCTAACATCATTTGAACTGCGTTGAATTGAAATCTTTTGATTCTTTTAACTTCTATTCTGTCAGAGACTGAGCTAGACTAGAGATACTATCAATATAAAAGACTGGTATTATTATTATTACTTTGATAGAATCTTGTCACGAACTGAGAGCTGAATGAAATCAGAATGAAATTCTAATAACTAGATTTTAGATACAAGACGTTGCACGAAGAAGAAAGAAAAGAAAGAGATCATTCAGAGATTCTTATATCTCATGAACGCTGAGTATTATTCGTATCGAGAGACTCTCATAACATCACTGATAATCTCACATCTATCATCATCTATAATATTGTTCAACATCATCTAAGTGATCTAACATCTCTTTTTTCAACATCTTTCGAGTAACACATGCTAAAATCGTGACAATAAATTTCTTTTTTTGAAGTCGAAGCTTCTGCGAGACTTTTAATTCTCTGACTCATATTCAGAGTCGCTGCTTTCTTGCACGTAAGCGATTCATGAATTCTTATTCGAACGATCGAGATTTCAAGCGTGATAGACGTTCATGACTTCGATGACATTCATCACATTCGCAAACTTTACTCAACTGTTTTCTTCTATTTCAGTTCACTTAATTAAATACTTTAGCTGAGAGTTCTTTACTCGAAAGTTCAATATTTCGTTCATCTCTCAGCTAAGCACTTTTTCGACGAAGACTATTGAAAACGACGCGAGAGGTATTTGTTCAGATAAGAGATCGTTGATCGCAGAATGAAGCAGATAAGTATGAAAGACGTCGAAACAGAATCAGTCATTGAGCAACTTTAGCTGATAAGAATGAGAACTAACAATTTTGATGATTCTGAAAGATTTCTCGAATTTATTAGATAACTTCTTGCTGAGTCGATGAATCATCAGATTGCGAGCATCTAATCAAATCATATCATTAATTGCATACTTGAGAGCGTGTTGTTGATGAACATTAGCGAATTGTTTCTGATATGCTTGAGCTAAGATCATTTGTTCTCGCAGAATTTCATTGATTCAATTCATTTTCTGAATAAACAGATCGACATGTATTCATTTCAAATGTTCAATAATGTTCTTCTGAGTCTTCTTTGATTTCAATCTCATTCGAGAATGCTGTTCGAAGTTAGCTAGAAACGACGTGCATTGAGTGCTTTCGAAGAAGTGATTGTTGATGACAAATTCAGCTGATGACAGTCATGCAGCTCAGTCGTTCTGCATAAAGAACATGAAGACTCGAAGATATTGTTTCAAAATGTCGTTGATGTTCTCGATTTGATCATTCGTTTCTGAGTGAGACGCAGTTGACAATCGAACTTGAATCTTCAATCGAGTACAAAGTTCATCTCAAAAGTGATTGACAAACTGAGTTTCATGATTCGAGATGATTGAATCAGATAATTCATGATGTTTTCATATTGCATGATAAAAAACTCGAGCTGTATCTAGAGCTGTAATTTCACTCATAGACTCGTAATGCACTTGTTTAGATAGTCTGTTCACGACTATCAGAATATTGATTGTCGAATTTTCGTTCAGATTCTTACTTTCAGATACTGTCATGATGAAATTCATGACTATGTCTTTTCAGCGACGATTGAGTACATCAAGAGACTTCAAAGCTTTCTGATATTTTTCTCTAGAGATCTTCACTCGAGAGCATAGATGACAATTGCATACGAAGCGAGCTACTGTCTTGATCATTTCGAATCAGTAATAATGACGACTGAGTATTTCGTAGATCTTGACTCTTTCTGAATGACTCGCAATAGACGTGTCATGACTTAACTGAAGCAGACGTAGTCGCAGTTTCTCATCTTCGAATATCAATAGTCTATCTCTATAGTAGACTCGATCACTTCGCAGCATACATTTCGCTAACGAAAATTCTTTAAGCTTTCGTTGATCATCTCTTAACGCAGTTATCATGATCTGTACTCATTCATCATTGAAATAGACTGCGAAGAGTTGTTCTTCTAGCTCATTCATAGACATTTTCTCTGATGATTCAGACTGCTCAGAGATCACTGATTCGCTCTTCGAGTCACTTGATTCGAATGCTTCAGAGTCACTATCGTCGAGAACATTGATTAAGACTTGAATTTTCAGATTTTTTGATTTTAGCACGATCTGTCACTGATGTTCTCGACGACTATTTCTCTCGTTCAAGAGAAGATCTTCTGATCGACGCGTGAGTGCATCGACTCGAGTGTTCAATTCATTCGAACGATACACGATTTTGAAGTTAAATCGAGAGAGAAATTCTGATCATCTGACTTGTCTTCGACTAAGCAGCTTGATTGACATGAAATATTCTAGATTCTTGTGATCGAAAATGATCTCAACGAGATTTAACATGTCTTTCAGTTCGAGTCTTCATTTCTCAAAAGCTCTGATTATAGCTAAAAGTTTCTTGTTATAAATCTCGTAGTTGCATTCTGCGAGTAGCATTTTGAAAGAGAAATAGATCACAGATCTTAACTGCTCGTTATCATCTCGCTGAGACATGACTTCGATCACAACATAGTCGAAGACATCGATTTTCACAGTCACGAATAGATTCGAGTTATAGTGCATTAAGATAGAGACAGTGATGAACGTCTGCTTGAGTCAATCAAAGACGAATTGACACTTCTGAGTTCAATTAAATGACTGATCTTTTCTGATTAAGACAGTTAACGAATCGATCAGCTTGAAAAACTTCTTAATAAATCATCTATAGAAGTTGATGAAGTTCAGAAAGCTCTGAACATCTTTGATGTCTCGAAGTGCAGCTCAATTCATAATGACATTGATCTTTTCAGAGTTCATTTTGATTTCGTGAATGATGATTATTAGACTCAAATACTTGATCTCGATAACTGAAAATTTGCATTTCTTGATATCTATCTGTAGTTCAACGACTCTAAGTCGCTTCAGTATCTGATGAACATGCTGAGTATGCTTCTTTTTGCTGTTGCTATAGATCAAAATATCATTCATGTACGCGATGCAGAAAACATTCAAGAAGTCATGCAGAGTGTCATTAATGAAGTTCTGAAATGATGATGATTCGTTTGTGAGTTCGAAGAGCAAAACGTTGTACTCGTATAAGTCATAACGTGTTCGAAAAGCGATCTTTCACTCGTCTTCATAAGTCATTCGCAGTTTATTAAAGACTGCAATGATATCTAACTTGATGTAGTACTTGATCTTAGTCAGTCGATCTAGAGTTTCTCGAATGAGAGATAATGAGTATCGATTCTTAACTGTCATGACATTCAGACCTCGATAATTCACGCAAAATCTGAGTTCTTCGCTTGATTTTTTAACAAAGAGTATCGAAGAGATCGCAAGAAAAGAGCTGACTTGAATAAAGTCTTTGATCAAATTATTCTTCAGATATTTCTTTAGTACTCGAAGCTCATCTTGAGACATGTCATATAAAGACTCGAAGATAGAAGTTTTGCTCTTCTGCAGCTGAA